>Ga0181606_10000038_pt1 | contig 99042 bp, 82 predicted proteins | sample 041ome_10_FD_132994 | JGI IMG/M metagenome (GOLD analysis project Ga0181606, IMG submission 132994) | Coastal salt marsh microbial communities from the Groves Creek Marsh, Skidaway Island, Georgia - 041412US metaG (megahit assembly) | ecosystem: Environmental > Aquatic > Marine > Intertidal... | reverse complement strand
TGCGTTTTGAGGATGATGCGTGTTTCCCAAAGCCGGTCTGGGGTGTCGGAGAGGCTGTACCCTATGATCCAGAAACGCTGGTGGAAACGGTCAGCGGATTACAGATAGCGTTCGAGCTGCTCTGACCTAATGCCGTACGGTAGCTAAGTGTGCCGTGGTCGTCTGTAGCCATCTTTTTGCATAATGCATTTACCCTGCGATTGCCGCGCTCTCTGCAAGAATAGTCTTACGGCAGTTAGTGTTGCCCTGGAGACGTTAAACGAAATATTCGGCGTGGCTAAGCGAGTTGAAAAATACACTCTGCAGAGTCACGTTTTCTAATCGGGAGCCCTGATAGCTCAAACCCCAATTAACTCAAGTATCTCATTGCTGCCATTGCGTCTCTGTAAAAAAAAGAGCCCACAAACGTGGGCCCAATCCTAGAAGTCGTCACAATGACTTAGCTAAAACAACAGTATGGCTCAGGCGAGTAATTGCAAAATACGAATTTAGTTGCAAGATAAAATTCGCAATCTGCGAAAAATAATGTTGTTTTAGACGCGGCGGGTTTTATGCGAGGTGTGCGTATCAGAAATAAGACAACAAAATGTCGCCCTATCGGCGCTAAGGGAGTAGTTATGAAACGTGTGTTTTCTTTAGGAGTTTTACTGGCTGCAGCTTGCGGGCTACCCCAGGTGGTATTGGCTGATCCCACAGAGGATCGTCAGGGTAAGCGGATGTCAAAGATGATGTCGCAGCTTGATGCAGACGAGAGTGGCACGATCAGTCTCAGCGAGTTTCGGATGCCTGGGGGGCGTGATACGCCCGAGATGCGGATGGATTTAAATGGCGATGGAAATATTTCCAGGGACGAGGTGTCTGAGGCTATAAACCAGAACTCAGAAGAGGCGTTAGCGCGATTTGATGAGGCAGATATTGACGGTAACAGTGTTGTTACTGCTGATGAACGCCGACAAGCAGCATTCAATCGCATTGACAGCGATGGCGACGGGCAGCTAACACAGAAGGAGATGCGAAAAGCGCGGAAAGAAATGGGTAAGAAGATGAGACGTCATGGCGGAGAAGGTAAAGGCAAAAAGCAGCGTCAAGGCGAGCGCGATTAGAGCAGTAAAAAACTGCATCCGATTAAGCGGGGGATTTGTTGAAGGCAGGTGAGGAAGCGCAATTGGTCGCTCTGGTAACTCAGGGCGACTCGCGCGCGTTTGCCGAGCTGGTGCAGCACCATCTCCCAGCCATTGAAACTTACGCGCGACGCATTCTAGTTGACGAATCGTTGGCACAAGACATTGCTCAAGACACGCTGCTGGTGTTGTGGCAGCGTTCTGCCGAGTTTAAGCCTGAAAAAGCACGATTAACGACGTGGCTACATCGGGTAGCGCACAATCGTTGCATTGACTTTCTTAGGCGTCAGAAACGTGAAACCCCAATCGCGTCAAACGAACTAATTGCGCGTCAAGAAGGCGCGGCAAATACGGTGTGCGAGGTGTCTGGAGAGGTGTCTGGAGAGGTGTCTGAAATCGCCTCGCTGCCGTTACAAGCCTCAGTCATATCAGAAGCGTCAAGCGCATCACACGCTAGAATCTCATCTCTGGATGCTGCGCTGCGTCAACTTCCCGAATCACAACGGACAGCCTTGGTGCTGACCTATTACCAAAACCTATCAAACCGTGAAGTGGCGACGGTCATCAATGCCTCGACTCGGGCCGTGGAGTCGCTTCTCTGTCGAGCCCGCAGTAACCTAAAAAAACAGCTGGAGAGTCAGCAATGAGCCCCGAACAAAAATTGTATGAGCGAGCCTTTGAAATTATTGAGGCTTATGGCGCCGATAGGGCGCGATGGCCGGAGCAGGAGCGCTCCGCGATTGAGCAGGCCATCGTGAAGAACCCTAAGTTACAAGCGCATTTGCATGTGCATGCAGCTTTGGATGCATCGCTAAAGAGTCTTGAGGTGCGGCCTCGTCTGAGTCCGGAAATTGTGGCGCAGCAAATCGTCGCCCATCCGCAACGAATAACGCGCGCTCAATGGCTACAACTCCAGCTTGAAGGTTTGACTGAATGGATTGCGGCGGCCTTCTGGAAACCTGTTTTTGCTGCGAGCTTTGTTTTTCTTATCGGTGTGGGTGCCGGAACCGTAGCGCTGGAGCCGGTAGAGGACTGGAGTCAGGCGGAGCATTTAAGCTTTGCGTTGATTGGTGAGGAGCAGTAGCTATGAGTCACGGAGCATTAAAGGGATTACTAATCACATCAATTGCAGTCAATTTACTCCTCGCAGGTCTCATTATTGGGCACATAGTCAGGTCGGACGGCGGGCGTGAGTTACCGCTCGCCTGGGCTTTCAAAGAAGTGTCGCCTGAAATCAGAGAAAAAGTTCGCCCCATTATTCGCCCACAAGTTAACGATATTCTCTCAGAGCGGCGTGCCCTGCGGCGACAAGAGCGTGAGCTGCATAGGCTCCTTAAATCCGAGACGCTAACGCGTGAGGAGCTTGTCATGGCCCTAGCTAACATGCGAACTGCGACTAACCAGTTTCACGAAAAACTCCACGGGATCGGGGCGGACGTCTTAATGTCGCTCGACGCGAGTGAGCGAGCCGCCGCGGCCCCCTACCTTTTCCGTCCACCGCACCAAGGACGACAGCGTCCATCTAGGCCGCGAGAGGACCGAGGGGACAAGCACCCAGAGCAATAAGCGCTCGGAGAAAGGAGCACACGGAGAGCTAAGCACCTGGGAAAGTAGCTCTCTTTGCTCACTGCCCTTTGTTATCACGGTCGGGACAATCCCGGTTACGGAGTGTTGTTATTTTTAAAGGCTGATTACGAGTGAGCCTTCGCTGAGGTTGATCTACACTCGTCAACTCTCTTTTAACGGCTCGTACGCAAACTCGCGTGATGGAACTCATCTTCGATCTTTTATCTCCGATGCAATTGCTCGCTGTTGGTGCGACGGCCATGGCGGCTGCCTTGCTTCGCGCCTTTACCGGATTTGGCTTTGCGATGATCGCAGTGCCTGTGTTCTCGCTGTTGCTCCTACCCAGTGAGGCGGTGGTTTTGGCGGCAAGTTTGACTATTGCTGTGAGCACTACCAGCTACAAAGAGTGGTGGGGAAAATTTCCAGTCGATCAGTTCAAACCGATGATTTTGGGTTCGCTGGGTGGTACTGCCGTAGGCGTCTACTTGTTGAGTGGTATGTCGAAGGCAGATTTTCAGCTCTGGATCGGGCTATCTGTCATAGCGGCGACATTGGTGACCGCGCTTGTGAAGCCTACGAATAAAGTACGTGTTCCCAAGCGCCTCACTTTTGGCACCGGTGTTGCCTCAGGACTCATGAATGGCGCCTTCGCCATTCCTGGCCCGCCTGTCGTGGTTTACGCCATGGCGGTTATTCCCGAGGCCGCCGCGGCCAGGGCTTTTTTGATGGCGTTCTTCTATGCATCTAACGCTTTGGGTTTAGCCATGTTTTCCATTGCAGGTATGGTCACGCTGACACCGCTTTTGCTGCTGGTGCTAGCTTTCCCGCTCACGCTATTGGGAGACAAAGCTGGCATCACGCTCTTTCGGCGGTTTGGCAGTGGGTCTTATCGCCCTGTGGCGCTGGTGGTCGCGCTGTGTCTTGCGTGCTGGAACGTGTACTCAGGCTTGAGTTAAAAATAAGGTCAAGACCGCTTACTGTTTTACGTTGTCGCGCACAATCCTTGCTTTGTCGCGTTGCCAGTCGCGCTGCTTCTCCGTGTCACGCTTGTCGTGTTGCTTTTTGCCTTGAGCAATCGCGACTTTGGCTTTTACCAAGTGCCCTCTCCAATAAAGTGCGGTGCAGACGCAGGTTTGGCCCTTCTGGGTAATCGCCTGGTTTATCGTTGCTAATTCTTTGGCGTGTAAGAGCAATTTGCGAGATCGCGCTTTTTCAACCACGTAGTGTGTTGAGACGGTATCTAGCGGTGTTATCTGCGCGCCGAGCAAAAAGGCCTCACCTTTGGTCATGACCACGAAAGAGTCGGTAAGCTGAATACGGCCAGCACGCAAGGCTTTTACCTCCCATCCCATGAGAGATACGCCTGCCTCGAACGTGTCGAGTAGGTGATATTCAAAGCGCGCGCGTTTATTTTGCGCGATTGTGTTGTCCGAAAGTTTTTTTGTTTTGCCTTTGCTCATCTTCGCATTATACGCATGGCAGACTTAGCTGTCTGATGTTTATATTGGCGGTGTTGGTAAGTGGGATATTGATTTGGACAACAACGTTCAGAAACCGTGGCGAGGTCAAACTACCCTCATTTTAGCGTTGCTTGCTGTTGCGCTTGGGATGGGAAATGTCCTGCGCCTACCCTACATGATCGGAGAGCAGGGCGGCGGTGCTTTTCTGATCGTTTACTGTTTGGTACTTGCGATCGTCGTAGGGCCGTTACTCATTGCCGAATTGACACTCGGTAGCTTGGGACGTGCATCACCCATGGGCTCAATCCACTGGGCGGCATCGCTAGCAAGTCGCGACACGCGTTGGCAATGGGTTGGAGGATTACAGGCGGTACTGGCGTTCCTTGTTGCAACATTACTCTTGATACCGATAGTGATTGGCGTTGAGGCGGGATATGCGATTTATCAAGGCGAATGGGCTGCCGCTAGCGCAGGTGAAATCGTGACCGCATTGTCAGAAATCGAGACAGCGGATCACCTCAGAATTTTGGCGTTGGTGGTTGCAGTGATTGTTTTCACCGCACTTCCCGGTCCGCAAGTGGTACTTGCCATCGTAGGCTGGCTCTTGGTCCCCGTTATCTTGGGGATGCTTTACATAGCGCTGGGTTTCGCATTGGATGTCGGCGACCTCTCTGCGGCTAATGAATGGCTTTTCAAATACCGTCCCGAGCAGTTGTCGCAGCAGGGTGCTTTAACCGCGGCGCTTGCAGCGCTCTCAACGCTTGGGGCAGGTGTCGGAATAGGTCTGGTATTCGGCAGTCGCTCGCCACAGGGATTGCCGCTTATTCGTTCGGTAATAGCGGTGGGTATTCTCGATACCGCAATCATGCTGGTGACGGCCATTGTCATCGTGTCGGTAACTGCGGCAGTCGGTGTCGATATGACACAGGGCTTGGCTTTGCTGGTGGTCTCCCTGCCCTATGCTTTTGTGAATCTCCCAACGGGTGAGCTTTACGGTATGTTGATCATGGCGTCGATATTGTTATCCAGCCTCGCGGCCCTGATCGCCTTGATTGAACCTATGGTTGCCATATTGGCTCGAGAGCTAGAGATGCCTCGCGCGATTGCTATGGGGGTGATTGCATTTGCGCTTTACGCTGCGACCTCGCTCGCGATTACAGAGGCGAGTCTGCGACAAACGATTGATGGTTGGTTGGTGCCGATTCTGATTCCTTTGGTGTTGGGTATTACCGCGTTTTTTACCGCGTGGCGAGTACCGCGGCCGATCCTGAGAGGAGAGAAATATCGTGAGCCGTTTCCTCTCTTTTACGGATGGTTTTTTCTACTGCGGTGGTTCGCCCCTGTCTTGTGCTTAGCACTGGGTATACTTACGCTCCTAAGCGTAATGAATTGAAGGAAACAACTTGCCAACTACCATAAGTAAGACAGCTCTTCTGCCACATTCGGCCCAGACTATGTTCGATCTGGTTGCTGATATCGCGAGCTATCCTGAATTCTTGCCGGGCTGTTCCGGGGCGCATATTATTGAGGGGACGGACAAAGTCGTTGTTGGACGACTCGATCTCTCCAAAGCAGGCGTCACGCAGTCCTTTGTAACGAGAAATATCAATACGCCTTACACGTCGATTACGCTTGCACTTGAAGATGGACCATTTGACTCGCTTGGGGGTGAGTGGCGCTTTGATGCCTTGAGTGATGAGGCCTGTCGTGTGTCACTCGATCTGACGTTCCAATTACGATCCGGTCTACTTAAGATGGCAGCCAGCCGCCTTTTCGAGTCTGTCGCTAACGATATGGTCGACGCAATGGTAAGGCGAGCGAATCAACTAAAAAAAGAAAAGGCATCGTAGTTAATGTCTGAAGAAATCACCGTTGAAGTCGCCTACGCGCTGCCAGATAAACAGCACATCGAGAGACTGTACGTGCCAATAGGGACATTAGCGCTGGAGGCAGTCCAGCTAGCTGATCTCGGGCGGTTCTTCGATGAGTTACCGGAGGTCTCAGCTATGAAGCTTGGGGTCTGGGGTAAAGCCGTAGCGTCGACCCACGAGCTTGCCGACGGCGAGCGTGTGGAGATCTATCGTGACTTACTAATTGACCCTAAGGCGGTCAGACGGGCGAGGGCGGAAAAGGCAAAAGCAGGACGTGATGAGTCCTAAGGTGGGCAAGCCGTCACAGTTAAAGCCACCTGCCCTCATTTCACTGAAAGTTGCAACAGCTCTTAAGTGGACTCTTGTTCAGATGACGCTTGCTCAGTGGATTCTTGCGAGTCCTCCGTGGAGACCTCGGGGTTGGGCTCTGGCCAATTTTCACTGACAAAGTCGCCCACGACGTCTACCAGCACATCATCCTCGAAAACAACGGTGAGCTTGCGACGCAAAAGTGTGTCGTTGCCGCGCCTTACAACCCGGAGGTAGTCCCATCGGTCGTTATTAAATGTGTCTTCCACCAAGGGTGTTCCGAGTAAGAACCGAACTTGCCGACGTGTCATCTCAGGCTTTAGCTGATCGACCATATCTTGGTCAACGATGTTGCCCTGATCGATGTTAACCAGATAAACGCCGGGGAAGCCGATGCCGCTGCAACCAGAGAGCATTACTGTGGACAAAATGAGAGATAAACCGATGATCAGACGCGTTCGATACACCACGATGGCCTTTCCTGTTGATGGAACGGCTGGCATCATAACTCTATTATCCGTCTTCGAGGAAATCTTGTGAGCAATCAAAACGTCGACCTTAAGCGCGCAGGCCTGAAAGTTACGCTTCCAAGGCTTAATATTCTCTCTATTTTGAGTGAATCTGCAGGTGAGGGCGCGCACTTGAGCGCCGAAGACGTTTACCAGCGTTTGCGAGATGCGGGTGACGACGTTGGTTTAGCGACCGTTTATCGCGTACTGACACAGTTCGAAACCGCGGGCTTGGTGGAGCGACATAACTTCGAGTCCGGTCACTCGGTGTTTGAGCTGGCAAGCGATGACCACCACGACCATATGGTCGATGTCGATACCAACGACGTGATTGAGTTTGTAGACGCGGAAATCGAAGCTCGTCAGCACGCGATTGCCGCTGAGCAGGGTTACGAAATTATTGACCACTCGTTGGTGTTGTACGTCCGTAAAAAGCGTTGATGACACAAAGTGGTGGCTGACTCGGATAGCGCGACTGGCGGCTCGCCCTGTTTGGTTTAGCGACCCCTCGGGATCAATCAGCTGTCAGTGAAATTAGTCCGCTGCTAGCAACTCACGTGCGTTCTCGCGCGTCGCTTCAGTGACCACAGCGCCACCCAGCATTCTGCTGAGCTCCTCGACACGTTCATCTTCCGATAGGTAATTGAGGTTTGTCGTCACGACCTCGTCGCCTGCTTTACTCACTTGGATGTGCTTGTGACCCTTTGCGGCCACCTGTGGAAGGTGAGTCACACAGAGTACTTGCACGTTCGCAGACAGCGTTCTAAGCAACTTACCAACCACATCAGCGACAGCGCCACCAACCCCAACATCCACTTCGTCGAAGATCATGGTTGGCGCAGTTGCCATATCAGCTACCGCCACCTGTAAGGCGAGAGAGATACGCGATAGCTCGCCGCCCGAGGCTACTTTGTTGAGTGGTCCGGGTTGACTTCCGGGGTTTGTCGCAATCCAGATCTCGACTTCCTCTAGACCGCGAGGGTCAAGTTTATGAGGGTCTAGAGGCAAGAAGCCTATCTCGAGGGTACACCGCTCCATAGCTAACTGCGCCAGAAGATCCATGGTTCGGGAGGCGAGCGCTTTACCTCCCGCAGCGCGCTTCTGACTAAGCGCTCCCGCCGCCTCTACCCATTTGGACCGTCGCACCTCAATCTCTTTCTCAAGATCTTCCAGCCGCTGACTGCCCTGCTCGAGCCCTTCGAGCTCGTCACTGAGTGTGTTCAAGTGGTCACAAAGCGCCTCAGGCTGAATACGATGCTTGCGCGCAAGTGTATAGGCTGCGTCTAGCCGTTTCTCAACGTCACGTAGTTTTTGCGGATCAAGTTCAATGCGGTCTAGATAACGGCGAAGCTCTGACGCGGCCTCCTCGAGTTGAATTTGCGACGATGCCACCAAGTCACGACTTTCATCGATACCGCTTCCGAGGCGATCATCGCTCAGGGCCGTGACCGAGGAGCGCAGTTGGTCACCGAGTTGGGCACATTGCTCCGATACGCCGTGCACCGTATCCATAATCCAGCTGGCGTTACTCAGTAACTTTTGCTCGGACTCCAGCGATTCCAGTTCACCTTGAGAAAAATTGAGCTCAAGCAGTTCCTCGATCTGGTAATTGAGAAGATCTCTCCGTTCCTCGAACTCTTGGCTAGAGGAGGTCAGCGCGGCGAGTTCCCGCTCAAGCGAACGGATTTCTTCCGCCTCAATTGCGACCGCTTCCGCTTCACTGCTGATATTAGAAAATTCATCGAGAAGTTCTCGCTGTACAGCGCGGCGCAGCAGTGACTGATGTGCGTGCTGGCTGTGTATATCGACCAACAATTCACCCAACTCGGTACATTGCGCCAGTGTTGCGGGTGAGCCATTAATGAAGGCGCGAGAACGACCATCCGAGGTCACAGTTCGTCGAATAAGACAAGTGTGGCCTTGTAGGAGTGCCGCGTCCTCCAGCCACGCTTTAGCCAGCGGCAGATGCTCCACCGAGAACAGCGCCGAAATCTCGGCACGCTCTGCGCCCGCGCGGACGGCTCGAGCGTCCGCGCGATCCCCGATGCACAAGCCCAGAGCGTCTAACATGATGGACTTACCTGCACCTGTCTCCCCCGTCACGCAGGTCATGCCGTTGTGCAGTTCGATATCGAGCCGTTGCACAATGGCGTAATCGCGAATTGAGAGGTCGGTCAGCATAGGTCGTCTGTACTTATTGCTCTAAAGCCAGCGTTTAACGTTGCAAGCATCTTTCGTTGATTGACACGTTATAGCTCAGCTACACGATTTTCGGAACACCGTGTCAAGCAATCTTGCAAATCCTTTTCGTTCTTTTCGACTCCGGTTCGGTGTGCTAAAACTCGTGGGTAGGAGATTGATACATGACATCTGAAGGTTTATCGCCGCGAGCGGAGTCGTTGTTGAGGACACTCGTGGATATGCATATTCGCGAGGGACAGCCTGTGGGCTCGAAGGCCTTGCATGTGGAAAGCGGCATGTCCGTGAGTCCGGCCACTATCCGCAATGTTATGTCAGATCTCGAGGACCGCGGTTTCTTATCCTCACCGCATACCTCGGCAGGGCGAATACCCACTGCGCAGGGTTATCGGCTGTTTGTCGATAGCTTGCTGCAAATGAGTCCCATCGATGAGGCGGCGATTCAGGTGTTACAGAGCGAGTTAAACCCGTCGCGTTCATCCTCCGAGTTAATAGCGTCAGCGTCCAATTTGCTGACACAAGTTACGTCGCAGGCCGGGATTGTCACCGTTCCTAAGCAAAAAGCCTCGCAGCTCCGCCAAATCGAATTTTTGCCACTTTCTGACTTGCGGGTTCTGGTGATCCTGGTTGTGAACGAAAAAGAAGTTCAAAACCGTGTGATCGAGTTGTCGAAGCCTCTGTCTGAGGAGCAATTGAGATCGGCGGCCGATTGGATAAACCAGCGCTATGCAGGGAGTGATCTGGCGCATGTTAAGCAACTAATTGTTGCAGAGATGGCCGAGGCGCGCTCGCGCATCGACGAGCACCTTGAGGCTGCACTGCAGTTGGCACAAGATGCGATGGAGGTCGAAGATGACAATGATGGGTATGTGGTCGCAGGTGAGCGGCGGCTCCTCCAGCAAGCCTCTGCGGGAGATATGCATAAGCTGCGTGAACTCTTTGATGCCTTTGAGCGAAAGAGGGATTTGCTCGAACTCCTAGATCGCTGTTCGCGCGCAGACGGCGTGCAAATCTTTATCGGCGAAGAGGCGGGTTACGAGGTGCTTGGCGATTACAGCGTTATTACGGCGCCGTACGCACAAGGTACGCAGCCGGTAGGTGTATTGGGAGTTATCGGTCCGACGCGTATGGCCTACGAGCGTGTCATTCCACTCGTAGATATCACTGCAAGGTTACTCACGGCCGCGCTGTCGCGCTGAATCCACCCAGAGTTAGGGCGACAAGACCTAAGTCTAAGGCGGTCGCTGAAAGTAACTGATGGTTCTTTCTCCATGGTTCTCACTTAAATCACTTGACTCCGAAGTCGTGTGCTCAGTGGCTCGGCTTGGCTCAAAGTGTGAATATCCCCAAAAGTTGAAAGTTTTTGCCTTGAAAACCTAATTCAACGCCCCATCTACCCCGTATTGAAAAAAATCACCGTGGGAGAGGCTGTATGTCGACCGACAATAACGACACGCAAGACAACAACGAAGAAGTAAACGCACACGCAGAAATCGAATCTGCTGAGCCGGAATCGGCGGATGTTGAAACAGAAGCGTTATCGGAAGTCGAGGCATTGCAAGAAGAATTGGCTTTTGCAAAAGACGCGGTTTTAAGAGCACAGGCTGATTCGATCAATGCGCAGCGTCGTGCTGAGTTAGAAGTTGAGAAGGCACGCAAGTTTGCGCTCGAGCGTTTCTCGCAAGACCTGCTACCCGTAGTCGATAACTTAGAGCGCGCACTAGAGGCCTCCTCGGGTTCTGATGGCGATGGTATATCAGCCGTCGTTGAGGGTGTTGAGTTGACTTTGAAGAGCTTGGTCGACGTGCTGTCTAAGAACGGAATAACCCCAGTGGATCCGCATGGAGAGCCCTTTGATCCGCAGGTAGCTCAAGCAATGAGCATGGTCGAGAACCCAGATGTGGAACCCAACACAGTCATTGCGGTGATGCAGAAAGGTTACCTGCTCAATGACCGGCTGTTACGCCCCGCCATGGTCATGGTCTCGAAGGCAGCGTCGTAAGGCAAAGATAAATTTTTTCAACGCTTTTTGATGGGCGCGCTTGAAAAAAGCAGAGCAAGACCCATCTACAGAAACAGGATTAAGCACCGGGCGCTCCCGGTCGTAGGAGAGAGAAATGGGAAAAATTATTGGAATTGACCTCGGGACCACCAACAGTTGTGTGTCGGTTCTCGAGAGCGGCAAGCCTCGCGTTATTGAAAACGCTGAAGGCGGCCGAACGACGCCCTCGATTGTTGCATATGCGGATGACAACGAAGTGCTCGTTGGTCAGTCAGCGAAGCGTCAGGCGGTCACCAACCCCACGAACACACTGTTTGCGGTTAAGCGCTTGATCGGTAGAAGATTCGAAGACAACGTAGTTCAGAAAGACATCTCCATGGTGCCTTACAAGATCGTTAAGGCGGATAACGGCGATGCGTGGGTTGAGGCGAAGGGCGAGAAGATGGCGCCACCTCAGGTGTCTGCTGAAGTGCTGCGCAAAATGAAGAAGACCGCTGAAGAGTACCTTGGCGAGTCGGTAACAGAAGCGGTTATCACCGTTCCTGCGTACTTCAACGATTCACAGCGTCAGGCGACCAAGGACGCGGGACGTATCGCTGGGCTGGAAGTGAAGCGCATCATCAATGAGCCAACGGCGGCCGCGCTTGCTTACGGTATGGACAAAGCACAGGGCGATCGCACGGTTGCGGTTTATGACCTGGGTGGCGGCACCTTTGATATATCGATTATCGAAATCGCAGAAGTCGATGGTGAGCACCAGTTCGAAGTACTTGCAACCAACGGTGATACTTTTTTGGGTGGAGAGGATTTTGACCTCCGTCTCATCGAGTTCTTGGCGGATGAGTTCGAGAAGGAGAACGGTATCGATCTGCACAATGATCCGCTCGCGCTGCAACGGCTGAAGGAAGCAGCAGAAAAAGCGAAGATCGAGCTTTCAAGCTCGCAGCAGACCGAAGTGAACCTGCCTTACATCACTGCAGATGCGACTGGCCCCAAGCACCTTGTTGTTAAGTTGAATCGTGCGAAGCTCGAGTCGCTTGTAGGTGAGTTGGTGACGCGTTCTCTTGAGCCCGTCAAGGTCGCTCTGACTGATTCGGGTCTGTCTGAAAGCGAGATTGACGACGTTATTTTGGTGGGTGGTCAGACACGTATGCCACTCGTCCAGCAGACGGTTGCTGACTTCTTTGGCAAAGAGCCTCGTAAGGATGTAAACCCTGACGAAGCGGTTGCCATGGGTGCATCGATTCAAGGTGCGGTACTTGCGGGTGATGTTAAAGACGTATTGCTTCTTGACGTAACGCCACTGACCCTGGGTATCGAGACGATGGGTGGCGTCGCCACATCGCTTATTGAGAAGAACACCACGATCCCGACGAAGAAGTCGCAGGTGTTCTCTACCGCAGAAGACAACCAGACGGCTGTGACTATTCACGTTGTTCAGGGTGAGCGCAAGCAGGCGGCATCCAACAAGTCCTTGGGACGATTTGATCTTGCTGATATCCCACCGGCGCCGCGTGGCATGCCACAAATCGAGGTGACGTTTGATCTTGATGCGAACGGTATCTTGAATGTGTCAGCGAAGGACAAGGCAACCGGTAAGGAACAGTCGATTCGCATTACTGCGTCGGGTGGTCTATCCGAGGAAGACATCGAGAAAATGGTTGCAGACGCGGAAGCAAATGCGGACGCCGACAAGAAGTTTGAAGAGCTAGTAACGGCTCGAAACGCAGCGGACGGCATGATTAACGCGGCGAAGAAGACGTTGGAAGAAGCCGGCGAGCACGCGACCGATGACGAGCGCTCGGCAATCGAATCGGCGATCAGTGAAGCGGAAGAAGCGGTCAAGAGTGACGACAAGGACGCGATTGAAGCTGCGACTACCAAGCTAACCGAAGCCACAAGTGGCGTTGCTCAGAAGATGTATGCAGCACAAGCGGAAGCCGGTGAAGCTGCTGGCGAGCAGGCAGGTCCTGAGGACGATGCGGTTGACGGCGATGTTGTCGATGCAGAGTTTGAAGAGGTTCGTGAAGACGATAAGCGTTAATAGGTGCGGTTTTGAACCGCTTAGGTTTGTGACACGTTAAACGTTGTACGGGTTCTGGCTGAAGGTTGGAATCCGTTTTTTTTTAACTAGGCCACCGATGTTCGAGTGGCGGGAATGACTATGTCAAAGCGCGATTATTATGAAGTGTTGGGGGTCGATAAGTCGTCCTCAGCGCAAGACATCAAAAAGGCGTACCGCCGCGTTGCAATGAAGTACCACCCGGATCGTAACCCGGACGATGAAAATGCGGACGAGAAGTTTAAGGAAGCTTCAGAGGCCTACGAGATTCTGAGCGATGCGGAAAAGCGACAGGCGTACGACCAATACGGTCATGCGGGTGTCGACCCTCAGATGGGTGGCGGCGGCTTTCAGGGTGGAAACTTCAGCGACATTTTCGGTGATGTTTTCGGCGATATTTTTGGGGGCGGCGGTCGTCGTCAGGGACCGCAGCGCGGTTCTGATTTGCGTTACACCCTAGAAGTTTCTTTGGAAGACGCGGTTCGTGGCAAAACAGCGGAGATCAAAGTGCCATCACTGCAGCACTGCGATACCTGCGATGGTAGTGGTGCTAAACCCGGAACGAGTGCAACGACCTGCAGCGGCTGTGGTGGCAGCGGTCAGGTCCGAATGCAGCAGGGTTTCTTCCAAGTTCAGCAAACCTGTCCTAAGTGTCGAGGTCGTGGTCAGAGTATCGGCTCGCCTTGTGGCTCTTGTTACGGCGAAGGTTTGGTCGAGAAGACTAAGACGCTGTCGGTCAAGGTTCCACCTGGTGTTGATACCGGCGATCGAATCCGTCTAAGTGGGGAAGGTGAGGCTGGACCATCGGGTGGTCCCAACGGTGACCTCTTCGTTCAGATCTCTGTAAAGCAGCATCCTTTGTTTGAGCGTGATGGCCGAAACCTCTATTGCGAGTTCCCTATCAGCTTTGCTGACGCCGCGCTGGGTGGTGAACACGAGATCCCAACGCTAGACGGGCGCGTGAAACTGCGAATTCCGGCTGAGACACAAACAGGAAAGCTGTTCCGCTTGCGTGGCAAAGGCGTCAAGCCCGTCCGTGGTGGTCCAGTCGGCGATCTTCTGTGTCGCGCGGTCGTTGAAACTCCTGTTAACCTGAACGCCGAACAGACGGAGTTGCTCGAAAAATTCCGCAAGAGCTTGGGCGAGGGTGGCGAACAGTCGCCTCGCCAGTCGAGCTGGTTCGATGGGGTTAAAAGTTTCTTCGAAGGGCTTAATGGATGACATTAAGGGTTGCAGTAACAGGTGCAAGTGGGCGAATGGGTCAAGCGGTCGCACGTGCAGTGATGGCCGATGAAAAAGCCTCCCTAGCAGCGCTTGTCGCGCGACCCGGAAGCACATTGGTGGGAACGCCTGTCAATACGCTCGGGGGTGACAGCGATTCTCAAACCTCTAGTTTAGTTATCACCGATACTCTGTCGTTGGCCGGCGTTGATGTGGTAGTTGACTTTACGTTGCCCACTTCCACTCTTGCGAATGCCAGCCTCTGCGCCAGCGCTGGCGTACCTATGGTTATTGGGACTACCGGTTTTTCTGATGAACAGCTGACCGAGCTTGAGGCGGGTCTTTCTAGTGTTGCGAGTTGTCGTGCGGCCAATTTCAGTACGGGCGTTAACCTTGCCTATCGTTTACTAGCGATTGCGGCAGAGGTAATGGGATCCGAGTCGGATATCGAAATTCACGAAGCCCATCACAAACACAAAATTGACGCACCTTCTGGTACTGCCCTAGCCATGGGTCAAGCAATAACCGATGCCATGGGCACATCGCTTAACGACGTCGCTCGCTTTGATCGATCTGCAGTCCGTGAGCCGCGAGAAACCGGCTCCATAGGGTTCTCGGTTACGCGCGCTGGGGATATTGTAGGTGAACACACGGTTATGTTCGGTACAGAGGGTGAGCGACTAGAAATTACGCATAAAGCAAGTAGCCGAAACGCCTTTGCCGCAGGGGCTCTGCGCGCAGCACATTTTTTGTGGGGTAAGCCGGCAGGTAACTACAGTATGGCTGACGTCCTTGGTTTGTCGTAAGTAGATCCGTCTCAAGGCGATTTACCATAAACAGCTTTCTTATGTTGTTGGGTAAAAAAGGTCTGTTGTAGGCAGTGGGTGATAAATAGCGTTTAAAGAAACGTATTTGTTGTAAAAAGTTGCTAAACGCATGAGCTTTAACAGAGAGGCGTTTTAGGAAATTTTTGCTCGCGGCGCTTTTACCGCGGCAAACTTCGGCAACGATCGACTTGCTCGATTAGCGGGTCGGTTTCAGAAATTATCAGGGGGAGTCATGAACGTCATTGAGATCGATCAGGAAAACGCACAACAGTATTTGATCGATGAATCATTCAATCGTCCCGTTGTCGTCGATTTCTGGGCCGAGTGGTGTGCGCCTTGTAAGCAGTTGATGCCGGTACTCGAAAAGCTGGCTGACGAATACGCTGGTGCGTTTTTGCTTGCAAAAGTAAATGCCGATGAACAGCAGGGCATATCGCAGCAGCTGGGAGTTAGAAGCCTTCCCACGGTAATGGTATTCAAAGACGGTCAGCCGGTTGACGGTTTTACCGGTGCTCAGCCTGAGACTGCGGTCCGCGAAATGCTGCAAAAGCATTTGCCCTCACCCTGGGATGCGAAAATTGCGGAAGCCACCGACTTATTGGATCAGGGCAACACAACCGATGCTATTGCCCTGCTGAGAGTAGCTTGGGACGAATCAAACAAACTTCTGGAAGTTACACTCGCATATGCTGGTGCATTAATTGAAGCCAATCGTCTTGATGAGGCTGAAGAGGTGCTCAACGAGGTCCGGCTGGTCGACCGAGAAGCGGTGCACGAGCAGTTGATGGCGCAGATCGAGCTCAAGCGTGAGGCCGGTAAGTCCCCAGAGATCGAGGCCTTACAGGCGGAGCTAAACGCCGACGAGTCGAACCACGAGGTCAGAGTGAAGCTGGCGGTTCAGCTCTCGACATCATCCCACTTTAAAGACGCGTTGGAGCACCTGCTGGTTGTTCTGTGTGCCGATAGGGATTGGAACAACGGCGAAGCAAAGCGAATGTATCTCGATACCATTGCCACAATTGGGAAGGGAGACCCCCTGGCTGCTGAGTATCAGCGTAAACTTTTTTCATTATTGTATTAACGAGTAGGCTTTGATCGTCTGGGTAAGAACTTTTTATTTGCAAAAAATTACCAAAACGCTAACATTCGCCTCGTTGAAAAAACCTACTCAAGGTTCAAATTCGCCGACATCCCTCGGCGACGATGCACTCACGGGAGCTTAGACAATGGATATTGCATTAGCAGCAGAAGATCTCGCATTCCGCGACGAGGTGCGCAACTTCCTCGACGCTGAATTTGACACCGATATGCAGGCGCACCTCAAGAGCCGAGGTTCGAAAGGTATGATCGAGTGGCAGAAGAAGCTTTATGCCAAGGGCTGGGTTGCGCCCAACTGGCCGGTGGAGTACGGCGGTACCGGCTGGACGGCAACGCAGAAGTACATCTGGGAATCTGAGCGGTCACTGCGAGGCATTCCTGACGTTGTACCTTTTGGTCTAGTCATGGTTGCTAACGTCATTATGGCGTTCGGAACTGATGAGCAGAAAGAGTACTTCTTACCACGTATTCTCCAGAGCGAGGATTGGTGGTGCCAAGGTTACTCTGAGCCCGGTTCAGGTTCAGATCTCGCGAGCCTCAAAACCAAAGCTGAGCGCGACGGAGATGATTACATCATCAACGGCGCAAAGATCTGGACAACCTATGCCCAGCACGCGGATTGGATTTTCTGCCTTGTTCGAACCGATAACAGTGGTAAGAAGCAAGAAGGCATCACCTTCATTTTGGTGGACATGAAGTCGGAAGGCATCAAAGTTAATCCCATTATCGGTATCGATAACGAGCACAACCTCAACGAGGTTGAGTTCAATAACGTGCGGGTTCCCGCGAAGAATGTTGTGGGTGAAGTGGGTAAAGGATGGACGGTTGCTAAAGCACTGTTGGCCCATGAGCGAACAGGCATTGCTGGCGTTGCTGATATCAAGCGCAACATGCGTCTTATCAAAGAAGCGGCTGCAAGCGAAGTAAACGGCGGTCAGCGACTGATGGATGACCCCGGTTTCCAGCAGCGCATGGCAGACATCGAAGTTGAGCTTATGGCACTTGAGTTCACCGAGCTTCGCACGCTAGCGACGATGGCTGCAGGCGGTTTCCCCGGGCCCGAGTCTTCGCTTTTGAAGATCAAGGGCACCGAGCTTCAGCAGGCTACGCAAGAGCTGCGAATGGAGTTGGCCGCTTACTATCAAGGTGTTTTGCCGACGGATATGGATCCCGAAGTATTGGGTCATGAGTTCGGTTCAGACGCTCGCCGTGCCTTTATGTACGGCCGTGCAGCAACGATCTATGGTGGTTCTAACGAGGTTCAAAAGAACATCATTTCCAAGTATGTACTTGGACTCGAGTAAGGACGCATTTCCCGAAGGAGCAATGACACAATGAACTTCGATTACACAGAAGAACAGCAAATGGTTCGCGATTCTATCGCGCGCTTTGTACAAGATGATTATGACTGGGACACGCGCCGTGCGATTGTCGCGAGCGATGAGGGCATGAGCCGAGATAACTGGCAGAAGATGGCCGAGTTGGGCTGGTTGTCTATCCCATTTTCGGAGGCTGATGGTGGCTTCGGCGGTAACATTGTTGACCTGTCAGTAGTGATGGAAGAGATGGGTAAAGGCCTTGTGGTCGAGCCTTTCTTTCCAACGGTTGTATTATTTGGCGGCCTCGTAGCGCGTGCAGGCGATGAGGCACAGCGTGCCTCTATTCTCGAGAGCGTCATCGGTGGCGAGACCTTAGGGGCTTTCGCCTTCGTTGAGCGACAGAGCCGGTACATGATTGCGGACTGCAAGACATCGGCTACGAAAAGTGGCGACGGTTACACTCTTAACGGTGAAAAAGTTGTCGTTTTTAATGGTGAAAACGCAGACAAGCTGGTTGTTCTTGCTCGCACGTCAGGTGGTCAGTTCGACGAGGATGGTTTGTCACTCTTCTTGGTCGATGCGAATGCAGAAGGCGTCGCGAAGGTTTGCTATCCAATGATGGATGCGCAGCGCGTCGCCAACATCACGTTTGATAATGTTCAGTTAGGTACCGATGCGCTGCTGGGTGAAGAAGGTGGTACGGCGGCTGTCGTGCAGGATCTGATGGGTGAGGCGTTGATTGCACTTGCGTCCGAGGCAGTTGGTATTATGGGCACGCTGAACGCAAAGACGCTTGAGTACACCAAAACTCGAGAGCAGTTCGGTGTAGCAATTGGTTCTTTCCAGGCGTTGCAGCACCGCATGGTAGATACCATGATGGCTTACGAGCAGTGCAAGTCGCTGCTATTCAAAGCCCTGTGCGAGTACAAGATTGATCCCGCATCAGCAGAAACCACGATCCACGCGCTAAAAGTGCTTATCGATCGCAACAGCAAGCTGATTTACGGTGAGGCGATTCAGATGCACGGCGGTATGGGAATTACGGACGAGTTGGATATCGGCCACTACGCTAAGCGCTTGATGATGATCAACGCGACACTTGGTGACGGCACGTTCCACCGTACCAAGTTCATCGAAAGCATGTACGTGGCGGCATAAGTATGAAGATCGCTGGCAAAGTCTGTGTTGTAACGGGTGGCGCCAGCGGTATCGGCAAAGCTCTCGCAAGCCGCTTCGTTGCTGAAGGTGCGAAAGCGGTCATTGTCGCTGACCTCAACGGAGACGCTGTCTCTACTGTTGCCGCTGAGATTGGCGCTCAAGCCTTTGCGGTTGATGTGCGCGACGAATCAGCGATTGCGACGATGGTAACAGCGGTAGAGTCTGAGTACGATCAGATCGATCTTTTTTGCTCTAACGCGGGCATTATCGGTGTTGACGGAGACCCCTGGTGGGCAACGGGTGCAGACAATGCATTGTGGCAGCGTATGTGGGAGATCCACGTCATGTCTCACGTCTACGCAGCTCGCGCTTGCCTTCCCGTCATGATTGCGCGAGGTGAGGGATATTTTCTCAATACAGCGTCCGCGGCGGGCCTGCTAGCTCAGATTGGCTCTGCGCCTTACTCCGTTACTAAGCATGCTGCCGTAGCCTTTGCCGAGAGTCTCTCCATCACCCATGGTGATGACGGTATCAAAGTCAGTTGTTTGTGCCCGCAAGCGGTTGATACCGCGATGACAGCAGGAACCGAGGGCGGTGGTGTTGCCGGAGTCGATGGTATGCTGTCTGCGGAAGCGGTCGCTGAGGTTGTGATTCAAGGATTAGACGCTGAATCATTCTTAATTCTTCCTCACCCAGAGGTCGACGAGTATCGCCAAAACAAGGCCCGAAGTTACGACCGCTGGCTGGGTGGTATGCGCAAGTTAAGACGCCTATTCACGGATCCTGTCGGCAAGTAAGCGTCGCAGCATGGACAAACAGTCCCGGTTAGCCCGCACCATTCTCAATGGCTTTACCGCCTATTTTGCTGAGTTTGAGAACATTACGCTTTCTGCGCGCACGCGTTTTGAAAACGCCGAATGGCGAGCAGCGCAAGAGGCGTCGATGCGTCGCATCGATATCTACAAGATCAAAGTGCTCGAGACGATCGAAGTAGTGCAATACATCGCTGCAGATCGGTTGCATGACCGGACGTTTTGGGCAGAGACGCGCGATATCTATGCGCAACTTGTCCGCGGCATGACAAATTTTGAGATTGCCGAAACCTATTACAACTCCATATTCAATGCGGTTTTTAGCCATCGTTGGATTCGTGACGACTACGCATTCGTGTTCTCGCCGCAGGGCGATATGCCACCGGTGGATGTGCGGCGTGTTCTAAACACCTATCGAACTAAAGGTGATATCAAGCAGGCCGCTGAGGCAATGTTGCGTGAATACGCTATGTCGCACCCGTACGAGGATTTCGATCGTGAACTCGGTCGTGTCACCGAGATAATGACCGCCGCAGTTGTCGATGCAGGAATGGACAAGCGAGCAGATATCGAGCTTCACGCCTTAGAGCATCACTTTTTTCGGAATAAAGCGGCTTACATTGTCGGCCGAATTTCAGGAAAAGGTCTGCAGATTCCCTTTGTTATCCCGATGCTTCACACGGAGAACCAGGAGACACCTGCGGTATATCTCGATGCGTGTTTACTCGGTTCGGACATCATTTCCAAGCTGTTCTCGTTTACGAGAACGTACTTCATGGTGGACGCGTCGATACCCTCTCAGTACGTACTGTTTTTACAGCAGTTGATGCCGCGCAAAGCCGTTTCAGAGATTTACAGCTGTATTGGCCACCACCGTCATGGAAAAACCTACTACTTTCGAACCGCGACACGCCACATGCGTTCGACCGAAGACCAATTTGTCCCTGCGCCAGGTATCAAGGGCATGGTGATGGCGGTATTCACGCTGCCGTCCTATGAATATGTTTTCAAGATAATCAAAGATCGGTTTACGCCGCCGAAGGAAGTGACGCACCAAGAAGTGCGCGACAAGTATCAGCTGGTAAAGCGATGGGACAGGGCAGGGCGCATGGCGGATACCCAAGAGTTCGTTAATTTGGTCTTTGATGCGTCAAGATTTTCAGAAGAACTCCTAGAAGAGCTTGAATCGACGTGCCCATCGCAGTACGAGATCAACGGTCGTGCCCTTATTATCAAGCACTGTTACGTCGAACGACGCATGCAACCGCTGAACCTTTATCTGAAGGACGCAACGGATGAAGAGGTAGATGCTGTCATGTTTGATTACGGTAATGCGATCAAGGAATTGGCCGCAGCGAATATCTTCCCTGGGGACATGCTACTCAAGAACTTTGGCGTTACGCGTCACGGCCGTGTGGTGTTCTATGATTACGATGAGATCCAACCGCTTCTCGAAGTGAATTTTCGGAAAATCCCACCGCCTCGAAACGAGTACGAGGAGATGTCGGGGACGCCCTGGTACACGGTCGGTCCTAACGATGTGTTCCCAGAGGAGTTCAGGCTATTTTTCTCCGGGAATGCGAGGGCGCGCAAAGCGTTTGATCAGCTCCATAGCGACCTCTACGATGCCGCGTTCTGGACTAATTTGCAGGATAAGTTGCGCGATGGCTTTGTTGAGGACTTTTTCCCATACTCCAGCAAGCTGCGTTTTCAGCGATAGGCGTTCTTACTATGGCGAACCTTTATATTATTAGACACGGTCAAGCGTCTTTCGGCGCCGAGAACTACGATCAGTTGTCGCCCTTGGGGCAGCGGCAAGCCGACCTTACGGGCGAGTTTCTGCGTCTGACAGGCACGCGATTGAGTGCCGCTTACAGTGGTGATTTGTCACGACAACGAGAGACGGGGCAGCGAGTGCTCGATCAGCTAGAGGGGGCTCCCGAGTTAGTTATTGACCCGCGTTTTAATGAGGTCCAGACCGACGAGCAGATTGAAGTAATGATGCCATTGCTTATTGACCGCGATGCACGCTTTGCCGATTTGGTCGCGGCCATGGATACCGATACGAAATCTTTCCAGAAGATTATCGAGAGCGTATTCAATTATTGGGTTAGTCCTGATTGTGATGTATCGGGTATCCAGAGTTGGGGGGACTACCACGGTGGTGTGGTCAGCGCATTTGAAGGCGCCATGGCATCCGCGGTCTCGGGAAGCGACACCGCTATCTTCACGTCGGGCGGCACAATCGCCACCATCGTCGGGCACGTGCTCAAGCTCACCTCTGATCGCGTTTATGAGTTTTATGAGCCTGTCTTCAATTGCTCGATTACTCGCATTATTTTTAACTCACGAAAGTGCTCCCTATCGACGTTTAACGACGTTGGACACTTACACCTAATGAACGCTCAGTTGAAGGAGCGGTTGGTGACTTACCGATGACCCAAATCTGGATAGTGAGACACGGCGAGGCGGCCGCAAGTTGGGAAAAGGATCCTGACCCAGGGCTGTCATTGCCGGGCCAAGAGCAGGCAGAGCGAACAGCGCAAGCGTTGTCAGAGTTTGTGCCGGAGGGTGCGACGCTACTCTCCAGTCCTCTAAAACGCGCGCAAGAAACGGCTGCTGCGTTTGCGCGGAAGCGTGGTTCGGAGGTTGCTATCGACCCACGCTTCTCGGAGGTTCGCTCACCGGTACCGTTGAGCGGCCGCAAAGCCTGGCTTCAAGCCTTTATGCAACAGGATTGGTCCGAGCAGTCAGATGACTTGTGGGCGTGGCGAAACGACATTATTGCCGGTCTACAAGCCTGTACGGGCCCGACAGTTATCTTCTGTCATTTCCTCGTGATCAACGCTGTTATTGCTGAGATTCAAAAGGAATCTGCCGTTTTGCAGGTCTATCCCGCGAACGCGTCTTACCACGAGTTGAGCCTCGTCGCGGGAGAGCTCTCGCTCGTGCAGCTAGGCGAGCAAATGGAAACGCGCGTTAACTAGCGCGGTCCTTTCGAATGCGCATCAAACCCTCTTGGGCTGTGGATGCGATGAGCTTCCCATCTCGGTTCCAGAGCGAGCCGCGGTTGTAGCCTCTACCGCCCCCGGACCAGGGGCTGTAGGTATCATATAGCACCCAGTCCTGCATGCGGGGTACCTCGTGGAACCAAATAGCGTGATCTAGAGAGGCACCAATGAAAACTTTTTCTGGGCGCTCGTAAGGGAATGCCGAAAACGCGGTGCTGTAAAGCGAGAAGTCAGAGATCATCGCCAGCGCCGCCTGCTGCATCCGCACATCGCCGTCGAAGGGGCCAATAACGCGGAACCAAGACTGGCTGATGGGTTCCTGAGCCTCCGGTAGTCGCTCGGTAATGCGCTCACGCTCCGTACCGAAAAGGTCTAGCAAAGTACGTGGCATATTGTTGTCACGTTCAGCGTTTAGTGCTGCAGCCTCTTCCGGTGAAATAACCTCGGGCATCGACAGCGAATGCGACATCCCGTCCTCATGGACGTGATAGGAGATAGAAGTGTTGAAAATAGCCTCGCCCTTTTGTCGTGCAACAACGCGCCGTGTACAGAAAGATCGACCGTCTCGGATAGGGTCGACTTCCAGTTCAATCGGCACGTTGGCGTCTCCTGCCCGCAGGAAGTAGCAGTGCATAGAGTGGGCAGTGAGGTGCTCTTCGACGGTTTGGTAGGCAGCGAGCAAGCACTGCGCGACGACTTGGCCGCCAAATAGGCGGAATTGGGGCTTTAAACTATCACCAATAAACCAGAAGTCGCCGACCTGTTTAGGAGTGACAACATCAAGGACCTCGGAAAAGGTCAGCCTAGGAATTTCATATGAACTCATTGTTACCTCGGGTTTTCTTTGGGCGCTGACTTCGAGCTACCTTGGTCGCAGTCCAAAAAAGAAAACATTGAAAAAGTCGTTTGCCGCAGTGGTCACATTGTCCAGTGGACGCCATTGGTAGATGTCCGCCGCTGCGTTTATGGCGCCAACCAAAAGATGACGTGACACTAGAGCATTCGGCGTCTCAACCGTACCCTCCAACACGCCCTGTGACATCAGGTGATCAATTTTTGCGTGCGTCTCTTCTGTGCGTTTAAGAACTGAACGTCTGATCTCAGGAGGAAGGGCCGTGATCGTATTGTACCGGATGAGGGGGCCGCTTTCAGAATTTTGAAGGTCAAAGATGGCGGTGCAGATATCACCCAATTTCTCTAGCGAGGAGGCTTCCTTGTCGGCATATGACTGGATAGTGCTATCGAACTGGTCCAACGTAAATTCATAGCACTGTGCCAATAAAGCTTCTTTACTGGAAAAGTGGTAATAGAAGGCGCCCTTAGAAACATTCAAGGATTCGGCAATATTGTCTAGCGACGTTCCACTGAAGCCTTTCCGATTGAAGTGTCGCGTGCCCGCACGCAGAAAAGCCTCTTGCTTCATGCGATTCTGCGCTTCGCGATTGAATCCTTGGCTCGCGTTAGCATTCGTTTTAAAGCGAACTTCGCTAAGAGAAAAGTCTGAATCCCTGGGTGCCAGACCATTTGAAAACAGGGCCCTGATCACCCTAGTTGCTTGCTTAGCATCGCTCTCCGGCATCTCGTAAAGCCAGTAAAACGACCAATCCAATGCCGTGAGTAGCGCCCGTGCCGTACTTGTTGTGTGACAGTCGCGAATGACGCCTGCGGCAATACCGTCGCGCAGATAACCCCTGAAGCGCTTGAACATGCGCAGATAATCCTGCTCTAGCTCCTGACGCTGCATAGCGGGTAATACGGCGAGCTCCAAAGGTGCGGCGAAGTAGTCTCCACGCCCTGCGAGCGAGTCTAGGCTAATTTCAATGTGGCGTTCCATAGCCCGAATAACACGCTCGAGCGGGTCGCTCATTTCTTGCTCTACCTCATCCAAAGAGCGATGTAGCCGCTCCAATGCGCTCGCGTAGCACTGGTAGATCAAATCCTCTTTGGTTTTGACGTAGTAATAGAGGCTAGTTTTGGTCAATCCCAGTCGATTAGCGACATCAGCCAGCGTTGTCGAGCGAGCGCCTTTGGTATTAAAGAGTTTCGCAGCACACGACAAAATCGCAGTTCGTTTCGCCTCGTGTTGAGCGCCACGACTAAACGGGGAACCATTACCTGACTTTTTCGGAGTTGCAAAATCTGACATCGGACTCGGTATGGGCTCTTCGTTTTGGCGGTGACGCGGATAGACATTCTAAGCGTTCGAATATTTGAACTTTAAGTATTTTTTTTGAACCTGTCCATTCAGAAACGTCAGAGTCGTGACACAATGAACTTGGATTAAAGGGAGAAAGCCTATGGTCGATTCGATTCGCTTCACTATTGAGGGGCCAGTAGCGGAGCTTACACTTTGTGCACCCGAGCGTCGCAATGCAATCGGCGCAAAGGAAATCGCTGTTGTAAAAGCTGCCCTGGGTTCCGTCACCGAAAGTTGTAGGCTGTTTGTTATTCGCTCAGAAGGGCCTGTATTTTGCGCAGGTGCTAATTTGAAAGAGATCACCGACGGCACCATGAACGGTGATGACTTTCAGTCCATGACCAACGCCATCGCAGAATTACCCATCCCCACGCTTGCGATTATAGAGGGTGATGTTTTTGGTGGCGGTGCTGAGCTTTTATTTAGTTGCGATTTTCGACTGGCCGCCGAGGGTAAAAAGCTCATGATCCCGGCCGCTGCCGTTGGGCTCTGTTATCCGATCGAGGGGATCGAGCGAATGACCCAGCGCCTCGGGAGTACACTGACTAGGCGTTTGCTGTTAACAACAGAGCCGGTGTCTTTTGATGCGTTGTCTCACCACGGTGTGGTCGATTGGCTTGTACCCAGCGACTCGGTAGACGCTCAATCAGCCGCGATTATCGAAAAGTTGGTCAGTCTGGCTCCTATGTCGCTCGGTGCCATGCTTCGTATCATAAAGATGGTTGAGACCAATACCTTCGACAAAGTATTGGCGCAGACACTCGCTGATGAGTGCAGTGTTTCAGAGGACCTGAAGGAGGGGTTGCGCGCTCAGCGTGAAAAGAGAGCGCCGATCTTTCAGCGGCGTTAGGATTAATCCCGAACGGGGCGATTGTGAAAGCGTTCCACAACCAGTGCCGCGCAGTTTTCTCAGACGGGGCGTGTTCTATCTAACAGGTTTTCTAGGTGACAGTAACTTTGGCCGGTATCGATAGTTTTATATCGTCTAGGCGGCTTCCTTGGATTTGAGCAGCTTTTTCTTGTGCAAGTGACTTTGGTTGGTGTCGGCTACCTCTAGTTAGGTAAGTAGGCACCCTCGATAGGGGTGTTCGCCGGTAAATTCTCAAATCGTTCAGGGCAAGTGGTGGCGGTCGACTCCAATGCGACGGTCAAGTTAATCGGTCCTCTGCCTTGAGCCATTGGAGGAATATTGACTTGGTTTTGCTTTCCTAGGGGGTCGCGGTGTTGGCGATAAGGCATTTGACATCGTTGTTCGAAAGATCGGGTCGTGCCTCGAGCAACAGCGTGACCATTCCCGCCACGACGGCTGAAGCCTGTGACGCACCACTCGTTATCCAAAGCCCTGTTGTGGTCAGCTCGATTGGCTCATCAATGGGACGCTCGGCGTTATCCGGGAGTATTCCAGCCAAACGCACGCCCGGGGCAACAAGGTTCGGTTTGATATGGCCTGAGGCTGCGGGTCCTCTTCCGGAAAACGGGGCAACTTCAACTGCTTCGCCGATTCGGGAGATCGGTCATGTGGTCAAAGTAGGCGAGATAACGAAGATGGTCTTCTTTAAGCTTCAGTTCCTGGTAAGTATCAGCTGACCGCAGCATATATTTGACCAGTCTGCTCAACAGCGGCCAGTTGAGGGGCTTGGTTATGTACTGTGTAGCACCGGCTTCGAATCCGAGATCGATGGTTTCTTGGTCATGCGCGCCGGTCACAATCAGAACCGGTGTGTCTTCACTCTCCTCTCGAGCACGAAGTCGTCGACAGGTTTCAATGCCGCTAATGCCTGGCATGTCGACATCCATAAACACAAAGTCGGGATTATTGGTAGCGACAAGATCGAGGGCCTCGTGCCCATCTTGGGCTTCCAAAACGCGCATTCCCTCAGATTCAAGACACTGGCGAATCAGAAGTCGCTGCATGCTGTCGTCATCGCACACCAGCACTAACTGTTTGTTATCTGGAACTACAACTACCGGTTGTTTCCCCTCTTGTAATACCTCGCGGAGCAGCATTTCGGGTAAATCTCCCTGCTGCCCAGGCTACGCAAACGGATAGCCTCCGGTGCGACAGCCGCATTGCATTAAGCCTCAACTTCGGGCTTTTACTTCAGCCATATGAAGGTAAACTGCGCGCTTACCATTGTGAAGGCTTTTTTTGGTGTCGATTGCAGATCAAAAACTTCGTGAAATTCGCGAGCAAGTTCAAACGCATTTGGCGAGTGTGCCTGAGAGGCTGGCACCTGAGCGCCAGAAGGCACTAGAGGAAAAGATTCGCTCCCAGTTGAAGGCGCACAATGCCGTTATCGTTGCCCACTACTACACGTCGCCCGAGATCCAGGCCCTCGCCGAGGCAACAGGTGGCTGTGTTTCAGATTCTCTTGAGATGGCGCGTTTTGGACGGGATCATCCGGCTGATGTCTTATTGGTCGCTGGTGTGCGTTTCATGGGCGAGACCGCGAAAATATTAACACCGCATAAACGAGTGCTAATGCCGACCCTTGAAGCTACTTGTTCCCTTGATGAGGGCTGTCCTATCGATGAGTTCTCGGCGTTTTGTGATGCGCACCCTGACAGAGAGGTGGTTGTCTACGCGAACACTTCTGCAGCGGTAAAGGCAAGAGCAGACTGGGTGGTAACCTCAAGTATTGCATTGGATGTTGCTGAGCACCTTGCGGACCAGGATAAAAAAGTCCTTTGGGCGCCCGATCGGCACCTCGGTGATTATGTTCGCCGCGAGAGCGGTGCGGATATTCTTGTGTGGGATGGTGCTTGTATCGTGCATGAAGAATTCAAGGCGAAGGGGATTCTGGATCTCAAGCAGGTTCACCCCGACGCGGCAGTGCTGGCGCACCCTGAGTCGCCGGCCTCGGTGCTTGAGATCGCTGACCGTATCGGCTCCACCACGCAGATCATCAAGGCGACAACGGAAATGCCACAGCAAAAGTTCATAGTGGCTACAGACCAAGGCATTTTTTATAAGTTACAAAAGGCGGCGCCCGACAAAACATTCTTGATTGCGCCTACCGCTGGCGAGGGTGCTACCTGCAGAAGTTGTGCGAATTGTCCTTGGATGGCAATGAATGAACTCGAGCTTCTCTCTGAGGTGCTCGATGCGCCTGAGGGGCGTGAGATTTTCATAGATCCCGCGTTGGCAGAAAATGCAATGAAGCCACTCAACCGCATGCTGTCGTTTGCGCAGTCTCTGAATACAGGTGTTGTCGGCAGAGCTTAGGAGTTTTCGAGCTCTTCACGGATATCCATGACGTCGCGAAGTCGCTCGTTAATCGTGGCGGATTGCGTAAAGTTATTATTAACTAGCTGTAAGGCATAGCTGAGCTGGTTTTGCGCCGCGTCGAGTGCTCCTACCAAAATGAAGTACTCCGCACGCGATTGATGGAGGCCGATGATATCGCCAGCCAAGCCCTGAACTTCGGCGAGGCGATACCAAACACCAGGATCCTCCGGTTTGAGCTTGCTCTGTGTTTTTAGCACTTGGGCCGCAATATGGGGCATGCCTGCCTGCCACAGTGCATCCGCGTAGGCGATGGTGAGCGGGTGGTTACCGGGTGATAAGTCGAGTCGTGACTTTAGTTGACGCAAGGCGCTCTGATGCCGCCCAAGTGCCGTGTCAATCGAGGCGTTGGCAATAAGAAACGCCACGTTGTTAGGGTCTGGCTTCATCGCTTGCTCGAGAGCACTGCGCGCTTTGATGGGCTCATTGGCATCTAACTGTGCTAGTGCAAGTCCGTACCAGCCAGCCGCCGCCTCGGTTCCACCTTTCAGCGTTTGCTCAGTAAAAAGATCAAGTGCCGCTTTGGGAGTCTTCGCAAGCTGATGTCGTACACGTGCCTGCATGAGTTGGAAATCGAAGCTTTTAGGGCGTATCACGCGGCGCTCGGCACGAGCACGATTGCGCATATCGGCAACGCGCTTCTCGGAAAGGGGGTGTGTGCGCAAAAACTCTGGAAGTCGATTTGTGCTGTAAAGGCGATGGGATGCCAGCATGCGCTCGTGCATATCCGCCGACGCATGCGGGTCACGACCGGCTGCAACGAGCGTTCTTAGTCCTATACGATCGGCTTCTGATTCGTTCGCACGTGAGTATCTTAAGCGAGAGTCCTGCGCCGCCGCTTGTGTGGCGGTAATCGCTGCTAATCCAGCGTCTGAGCCCGCGGTTGCCGCAAGTGCAATGGCGGCCATGAGCCCAGCAATCGTTAATGAGCTTTGGCTTTGCGCTTGCTCGCGCTGTCTTGAGAAGTGGCGTTGACTTAAGTGGGCAATTTCGTGAGTAAGTACTGCAGCAAGTTCGTCCTCGGTCTGAGCTTGATGAACCAAGCCGTTGTGAACGCCAATAATGCCGCCGGGTACTGCGAACGCGTTTATCGTTGGGTTGTCGACTACGACTAATTGGAGCTGTCGGTCTCGTAGGTCGCTATGGAGCACAAGCTGAAAAATCAAACTCTCGATGTAGTTGTAGAGCAGCGGGTCGTCGAGTATCGGTGCTTGCGCACGAAAAACTTTCAGCCATAAGTTGCCCAGCTTTCGCTCGTACTCCTCAGAATAGAGGCTCGTACTGGAGGCACCCAGATTAGGGATCTTTAGATTATCGTTTGCCGCCAACGCCTCAGTCAGGCCAACGGTCATCATCGCTGTCACGATACAAATAAGAAGGCGCTGAAGGAGGGCTCTAAGCATGGTGTGACTTTAACTGACTTTGGTGCTCGTGGGTGCTTATGCTGTGACAAAAGAACGGATTGTTGGTTCCTAATGAAGGTATACTGATGGACGGGGGTATGGGTTTTTTTATGTCAGATATTCAGACCATTGATGCGCGCGGGAAGCGATGTCCACTGCCGGTGTTGATGGCAAAGCGTGCTATTAAAGAAGGTCTGTTGTCGGAAAATCTAGAGATCTGGGTTACGGACAGGTCAGCCCCACAAGATTTTGAAACCTTCGCTCGACTAGAAGGTCATACCGTCACTTGGGAGCAGAGGGATGAGATGGTTGCCATCACACTGAGATTGAAATCGCCTGCGTCGGGAGCGAAGCCATGATTGACACACTGAGGCAGTGGTACGAGCATCATTTGACACACAGAGAATCGGTGATTCTCGTCATTATCATTGCGCTAACGTGTTTTCTTTTAGCCACAATTGGCGACGTGTTAATGCCGGTTTTAGTTGCTCTGATCCTGGCTTATCTTATGCAAGGTGTTGCTGACGGATTGGTGGGTTGGGGTTTTAACAAAACCATTGCGCTATCAGGGGCAACGCTCCTGTTCTCGGGTGTGTTTTTGGGGTTCACGGTTGGGGTCGCGCCACTCGTCTGGCGGCAGCTCGTTGGTTTGATCAGAGAGGCGCCTGCGATGGTAGAAGCCGTGCAGGCAGAGGTGGCTGGTCTTATTGCGAAGTACCCCACGATGATCGAACAGGCGCCGATTGACGAACTTATGTCGACGCTGCAAGGTCAAGCTGCATCCTTCGGACAAGCGGTCTTAGGGTTCGGGCTTTCATCCATTCCCGGCGTCCTTACCTTTGCTATTTACATGGTCTTGATTCCGCTCATGGCGTTCTTTTTCTTGAAAGATCGTGAAGTTATTCTCCGATGGGTGCTCAGTTTTCTACCCGATGATCGTCCACAGCTCGATCAAATTGGTAGATCGATGAATGTGCAGATTGCGAATTACGTTCGTGGCAAGGGCATTGAGATCACTATTATCGGCGTTGTGAGCTATGTGGCCTTCAAGGCGTTTGATTTAAACTACACCGCCCTGCTTGCGCTATCGGTAGGCTTGAGCGTGATCGTCCCGTATATCGGGGCATTTCTGGTGACAATCCCGGTAATTCTTGTGGCGCTTTTTCAGTTTGGGTTAACGGGCGATTTTTATTGGGTAGTCGGCCTTTACATGGTGATACAAGTTCTCGACGGGAATGTACTTGTTCCACTTCTGTTTTCGGAGGCCGTAGATCTTCATCCCGTCGCTATTATTATCGCCGTTCTGGTTTTTGGTGGTTTGTGGGGAGTGTGGGGTGTGTTCTTTGCTATCCCGCTCGCGACACTTTGTAATGTGTTGCTCGTTTCATGGCCGAGTGCTGTCACTAAGTGAAAGTTTTTAAGGGAGAAGCTATGCAGTTTCGGTATTGTCGTCGCGTTGGCATTGGCGCCGTCTTGTTAATTCTTTTGGTTGGTTGTGGTGCGAAGGTAGAAGAGACCACTGCGCCTGTTGTAGTGAATAAGAGTCCTAACGACGATCGTACCTACGCAGCAGTGACCTTAGATAACGGCCTCAAAGTTTTGATGGTGTCGGATAGTGAAACTGAGAAGTCCGCCGCGGCCTTGAGTGTGGGTGTCGGTGCTTTTTCTGATCCAATGGATTTTCAAGGTATGGCTCATTACCTCGAGCATATGCTCTTCATGGGGTCTGAGAGCTTCCCTGAGCCCGACGGTTACATGAATTTTGCGGCAGAAAACGGTGGTAGTTCAAACGCTTACACATCGAGTGAAATCACGAATTACATGATCACTATAGAGAACCAGGCGTTCCCTGAGGCGTTACATCGGCTCTCTGAATTCTTCTCTGCCCCGATCTTGGATCCGGAGTACATTCAAAAAGAAAAGAATGCTGTTAACGCCGAGTGGTCGATGCGTCGTGAGTCGGAAGGCCGATCCATCTACCGACTTCAGCGTGAACTGCTTGGTGATCACCCGGCCAATCGATTCACGATAGGTAATCTTGAGACCTTGGCCGACAAAGAGACACGTCAGCTTCACCCGGCGACAGTCGAGTTCTTCGAGCAATACTACTCAGCAAACCTTATGGCGCTGGTGATGATTAGTCCGCTACCCGTTGCGGAGATGGAAGCTTTAGCGAGCGAGTACTTCTCGCTCATTCCGAATAAAGAAACCAACAAGCCCGCCGTGAAAAAAGAGCTCAACTTTGGCGAAGTTGCAGGCAAGTTGATCCGCTTCAAGCCACAGCGTGACCTTCGGGAAATGCGTATCAGCTACATCATCGACAACAATCAGGCCGAGTGGCGTAGCAAGCCGGGTGATTATCTTGGCTATGTGATCGGCTCCGAAATGCCGGGTGCGCCGGCTGACAAACTAAAAGCCCTCGGGTTGATTAGTGAGCTGTACACATCCAGCTACGAATCGCTTTATGGCAACTACGGCACTTTTGAGATTAGCGTACAGCTGACACCTCAGGGTATGAAGCGCCGCGAAGAAATCTACGATGTGATAACGGGTTACATCGAGCTACTTCGCCGAGAGGGCGTTGACGATCGCTATGTTGAGGAGTACCGCCAGTCGCTCCAGAATCGGTTCACTTTTTTGGAGAAGACCGATGACTTTTCCTACGCGGCGAGCTTGGCCGCAGCCATGCAGGATTATCCAATTGAAAACGTGATCGACGCACCTTACCGCTTCGATGGCTTCAATCAGGAGGCGGTTAACAGATTGCTAGGGCAATTGGTGGCTGAGCGATCCAACGTTTGGTTTGTCTCCCAGGAGGAGCCGACAGACAGAGAACTCCAGTTTTATGTCGCCCCCCACTCAGTTGAGGAATGGGTACCTCGAGACTCGGCTGCTGCGCTCGCACTGGTTGATCGCTTGGGCTTGTCCCTGCCCAGTCAGAACGCACTACTGCCTGAGCGGTTTGATATCAAGACACCGCCGGCGGTTGCAACGCCTATTGAAGTCGCCGACAACGTCACCTTCTGGCTAAAAGGCAGTGAGCATTTTGACGGGCTCCCCAAAGGCTTTGCCAGAATTCAGATCAACAATGCAAAGGCCTTTGATAATGTTGACGGCTATGTTTACCTGTCGCTTTGGGAGTCGCTGTACAACCTAAAGCAGGCTCGGCTAGCGACAGAGGCCTCGGTTGCCGGTATGTCGTTATCGATGTCTGCAGGTAGTGGTATATCGCTCACGATGTCAGGGTTTACCGACAAACAGCCAGAGCTTCTATCACGTGCTCTGTCTGGTCTCCGTGTCGAAGCGAGTGAGCTTGAATTTGGTCAAGCGGTGGAGCGTTATCTCCGTTCCATTGAAAACGCGAAGCGGGCCTTCCCTTACACTCGGCTTTCGCCGCTATTGGGCCTTCTTACTCGTGAGGGGCAGTACACGGATACGACACTCGCACTCGCGGCATCGCAAGCCACACTATCTAAACTTGAAGCATTCATTGATGCCACGCTGGCGGACAGCCATCTTCGAGGTCTGTTCTTTGGTAATTACGATGAGGCAGACGTGATTACTACCTATGATCGAATGGCAGAGGTGGTTACGGCAAGTTCCACTGCGGCCTATGCCCGGGCTGACGTCTATGATCCTCAGCCGGGTGCTACGTACATGATGAATCGCAATGTCCCGGTCGAGGACCTCGGTATGCTCTACGCGTTTGCTGCACCTGAGGCAAGCGTAAAAAACCGTGCCCTGAGTCGAATTCTAGCCAGGCATTTACGCGTTCGCGCGTTTGAGACCTTGCGAACAGAAGAGCAACTCGGTTATGCGGCAGGTGGTGGTTCTCTTGATCTTTATCAGCACCCCATGGTGATCTTCTATATCCAAACACCTGTGAAGGGTCCTCAGGATATGTTGGATCGCTTCAATGCGTACACGCTGGAGTATCGAGAAGAATTAGCCAACCTGTCAGATGATTCATTCGAAAAGTTCAAGGCAGGTGTTCTGACATCGCTGACCGAACCACCTAAGAACCTATCAGCGGAAGCGGGCCCTTTTGCGTCTGATTGGGCTATCGAGAATTATGATTTTGACTCCCGAGAGGAGCTGATCGCGGCCGTCGAGGCAGCCACACTTGATGATGTGCGGGCATTTTTTGACGATACCGTTTTTTCTGAGGAACGTTCGAGATTGGTTATTCAGCTTCGTGGCAAACGGTTCTCTGACGAGCCATTCGCGACGCTTGATGGCGCCGTTGTCGTTGAGGATGTAGACCAATTCCACCGCGATATGCCGGTACAGGCTAGGTAGGCTTTTTCAAACGTGGTTTTCCCGTGATGGGGTTCGTGTGGTGAATGAGTTATTACCTCTCAGGGCTCTTATGGCGGCGCCCAGACGAGCTGGGCTGCTGCCTCACTACACTTTTCTCGGCTGCGCTGCGCTGCTCATTAGACTCGGGTGTGGGTCTTGGTTTCAAAATGATATCTGCGACAGCCATTTTCTAGGTATCTAGGTCTTCTTTCGGGGAGAGGGATCGCTGCGAATATTCCTACGTGGGCTGGCTAAGCGCACTCTCAACTGGTATCGACAGGCTTCCGAGTGGTTGTGCCGGATGCGCTTATCTCTTTTTTTGTTTCTCCGCGCTTTCTTTTTTCCAAAATCACCCTAATAAATTCTAAAATAGAACTTTATAGTAAAAATTGGTTTTATTGGTTATCCTGAAAATCGGAATCAATAATTAATAAAGTTCTAAAATAGAATCTTATAGTAGGGATGTGATGAATACGCGGCTAGATCCAGTTGAAGCACAAGAGTGGATAGATTCATTTGATGCGGTTAACCGAGTTAACGGAAAAGGCGCATCCAGTGAGTTAATCGGCAAGTTGACAGATCATGCGCGGGAGCAAGGGGTTAGTCTTCCTGCCGCCATTACGACGCCCTTTAAAAACACCATTAACCCGGAGGACGAACGTGTCATGCCGGGTGACCTGTTTATGGAACGCCGAATTCGGTCACTGATCCGGTGGAATGCAATGGCGATGGTCATGCGGGCCAATGACAATGAAGATGGACTTGGCGGTCACATATCAAGTTTCAGTTCGAGCGCAACGCTTTATGACGTGGGAATGAACTATTTCTTCAGAGGTACGGCTAACGGTCATCCGGGAGATCTCGTGTTCTATCAGGGACATAGTGCGCCGGGTATGTATGCTCGCTCGTATCTAGAGGGCGTTTTTGACGAAAGTCATCTAGAGAACTTCCGAAGAGAGGTGTCGGGTAATGGTCTTTCTTCCTACCCACACCCATGGTTAATGCCTAACTATTGGCAATTCCCAACGGTGTCCATGGGTTTGGGGCCAATTCAAGCGATCTATCAAGCACACGTCATGAAATATCAGCAGAAGCGCGGGCTGGTTGATCATCGTGATCGAAAGATCTGGTGCTTTATGGGTGACGGCGAATGCGATGAGCCAGAGTCGCTTGGCGCTATTGGTCTCGCTGGACGCGAAGGTCTGGGCAATCTTCACTTTGTGGTGAACTGTAACCTTCAGCGCTTGGATGGTCCGGTTCGTGGGAACGGCAAGATTATTCAGGAGCTGGAGGGTGTGTTCCGAGGTGCTGGATGGAATGTAATCAAAGTGGTCTGGGGTCGTCGTTGGGATCCACTCTTTGAGCGTGATAAATCAGGAATGTTGCTCAAGCGCATGGACGAAGTCTGTGATGGCGAGCTTCAGAACTGTAAGTTCAACGGTGGCGCTTACACGCGAGAGCACTTCTTCGGAAAATATCCAGAAACGCTCGATCTCGTCAAAGATCTGAGCGACGACGACATCATGTATCTCAACCGAGGGGGGCACGATCCATACAAAGTGTATGCAGCTTATGCGGCGGCGTGCGAGGAGACTGAGCGTCCAACGGTTATCTTAGCCATGACGGTAAAGGGTTACGGCACAAGTGAGGCGGGGGAGGCGGCGAACGAAACGCATTCGTTGAAAAAACTCGATATGAAGAGCCTCAAAGCCTTCCGGGATCGCTTCGGCGTGCCGGTCTCGGACAAAGACTTGAAAGATGTTCCTTTCTATCGACCCCCAGAGGATAGCCCCGAGATGCGCTATCTTCGTGAGAAGCGCGCTGCACTAGGCGGCAGTATTCCGGCACGGCGGGCGAGTTCATATAGTCTGCCGGCGCCAGCAAAGTCGGCGTATGCCAGCCAATTGAAAGGAAGCGGTAAACGCGAGATCTCAACAACCATGGCATTTGTTCGTCTCTTGTCATCCTTGGTGAAGGACAAGCAGATTGGTGAGCGCGTCGTTCCCATCGTTCCCGATGAGGCGCGTACCTTTGGTATGGAAGGTATGTTCCGACAGCTGGGGATTTACTCATCCGTAGGTCAGCAGTACACACCACATGACGCGGGTCAGATCCTCTATTACAAAGAGGAAGAGACTGGCCAGATTCTTGAGGAGGGCATTAACGAGGCGGGCGCTATGTCTGCCTGGCTTGCAGCTGCGACGTCGTACTCGGTGTCCGATTATCCGATGGTGCCGTTCTACATCTTCTATTCGATGTTTGGTTTCCAGCGCATTCATGACCTCGCATGGGCGGCGGGTGATAGTCAGGCGCGTGGTTTCTTGATAGGCGCAACGGCGGGTCGCACGACACTTAACGGCGAAGGCTTGCAACACCAAGACGGTCACAGTCATTTGATGGCAACGACTATCCCCAATTGTATTTCTTACGACCCGACTTACAGCTACGAGCTTGCAACGATTATTAGTTCAGGCATGAAGCGTATGTTCGAGGACGGGGAAAACGTTTTTTACTACATCACTACAATGAACGAAAACTACGTTCATCCCGATATGCCTGAGGGCGTGGAAGAGGGCATTGTTAAGGGTTTGTATCCCCTTAAAAAATCGACCGCAAAGTCTAAGAAGCGCGTACAGCTGATGAGTGCCGGTACGATCATGCGTGAGGTCGAAGCAGCCGCTGAAATACTTGAGAAAGATTACGGGGTTGTAGCTGACATCTGGAGCATGACGAGTGTTAATGAGCTCGCACGCGACGGTCAAAGGATTACACGACGCAACATGATGAACCCGACGGAGCAGCCTCAGGTGCCCTATGTAACACAGTGCCTTGAGTCAACCGAGGGGCCGATTATTGCGGCGACCGATTATATGCGTGCGCATACCAATCAGCTTCGGGAGTTCATGCCTCGGTCATTCACCGTCTTGGGTACTGACGGCTTCGGGCGAAGCGATACTCGAGCAAAATTGAGAGAGTTCTTTGAGGTCGATCGTCGGTATGTGGTGCTTGCCGCAATGACGGCGCTCGCGGACGAAGGTGTGATTCCAAGAGCAGAGCTCGCAAAGGTCATGAGTGATCTCGGCATCGAACCCACTAAACCTGATCCCACAACGGTGTAAAGGAGAGAGATCGTGGCGAACTATACGATTTGTGTTCCTGATATTGGCGGTGCCGAGGGTGCCGAAGTGGTTGAGCTACTCGTGGCTGTTGGTGACCAGATTACCCTTGAGCAAAGCTTGATTGTTCTCGAATCAGACAAAGCCTCGATGGAGATTCCAGCATCGCATTCAGGGATCATTACAGAGCTTAAGGTTGCGGTCGGTGATGCGTTGTCAGAGGGTGATGCTATTTTGATTCTCGAGCTTGACGACGTTGACATCTCAGCCGAGAGCCAACCGGATACGTCGGCGTCGACTCCTGAGGCAGTCGAGATTGCTACGACCGCCACCTCATTTGATGAGCCGCCTGTCGCACCACCAACTAGCGCGCTGGAAGAGATCGAACTAACAATTGCCGTGCCTGATATTGGCTCCGATGGTGATGTAGAGGTTGTCGAAATACCTATTACCGTAGGCGATGTCTTGGAGGAAGGTGACTCTCTTGTTGTACTTGAGTCCGATAAAGCGTCAATGGAAGTTCCTGCGACCGCTGCGGGCGAAGTGCTCGAGTTGCTTGTTAAGGCAGGTGATATGGTGAAGGAGGGCTCACCTCTAGTACGTATGCGCTCGTCTTCATCCCACGTACCCGCAACAGACTCTGAGGCACCTGCACCTGCACCTGCACCTGCACCTGCACCTGCACCTGCACCTGGACTGGTAAGCTCTACAAAGGTCAGTGACGCCAGTGGCCTCTACGTGGGTCCAGCTGTGCGAAAGCTCGCACGCGAGTTTGGCGTTGACCTGATAGCGGTCAAAGGATCCGGTCCAAAGGGGCGAATCATCAAGGAAGATGTTCAAGCATACGTCGCCAAACACTTAGCTGAACTCTCATCAGGCGCGGTCACCTCTGGTTCTGGTATTCCCACAGTTGCAGACGTGGACTTTGCCAAATTTGGATCTATCCGTCGCGAGGATCGCTCGCGCATCGACAAAGTAACCGCGGCTAATATGTCGAAGTCATGGCTCAACGTGCCACATGTCACACAGTTTGATGATGCAGACATTACAGACTTGGAGTCCTTCCGCCAGTCGCTGAAAGCCGAGGCAGAGCGACGTGGCAGCAAGCTTTCGCCGCTGCCCTTCATCATCAAGGCGGTCGCCTTGGCGCTGAATGAAAATCCAAAGATCAAATCGTCCCTCGCTGAACAGGGCGAGGCGCTCATTTATAAGGATTACTGCCATATCGGGATGGCGGTCGATACGCCCAACGGGCTGGTGGTTCCAGTGCTTCGTGATGCGGACAAGAAGTCGATTTGGCTGCTGTCTGATGAGATTCGTGATCTAGCAGCAAAGGCCAAAGACAAAAAGCTAAAACCCGATGAAATGCAGGGTGCCGTTTTCACCGTAAGTAGTTTGGGGAGTATCGGCGGCAGAGGTTTTACGCCGATCGTCAACGCACCAGAGGTGGCTATTTTGGGCGTCAGTAAAGCGTCCACCCAGCCCGTTTGGGATGGTGAGGCTTTTCAACCACGGGTGATGTTGCCTGTGTCGCTCTCTTACGATCACCGTGTTGTTAATGGTGGTGATGCAGGTCGCTTCCTGACTTACTTGGTAGGCTTGCTTAGTGATATCCGTCAGTTAGCGATGAGCTAGATCTCCCTTAACCGGTGCTCAATCAGGGGTTGCAGCGCCGCGTGCATCACCACGACCTGCTTTGGGCGGGCCCTGCTTAAACTGGATTGTTGAGGTGCAGCAAAGCTATCACACCGCTGAAGGCATCGTCTGCCGAGTCACAGCCAGGTTTCTGCGAGTCTGAAGAAGCCAAGGGCTGATCCACAGTGACGTTTTCAAGCGCCCAAATGAGTCGCAGGTCCTATTCTTCCAGTTTCAATTTCAGCTCTAGCTCTAACTTCGTGGAGAGCTAATCAAGCCTCTGCTTCGTCACAGCGGTTTCGCTGTTCTAAGCGGTCTCAAATAATAAAACGAGGTGTCAATGACACCCGCAGAGATGGCGCCCTTTGACGCAGTTTCTCTCATTCTTGCAATCAGCCGGTGTTGCGCATGCCTGCCGCAACACCTGCTATCGAGACCATCAGTGCGCGTTGGACCGATTCGCTTTCGTTTTCACGCACACGACGTAACAACTCTATCTGAACCAGATTGAGCGGTGCGGTGTAGACGTTGCGAAGGCCGATTGACTCGAGTCCCCACGGGTCAGAGGCCATGAGCGTATCGACATCAAGTATTTCCATTAGCGACTGGATATCTGCGCTGAGCTGTTGCCGTAAATCACTGCCCAAGCTTCGAAGCTCTTCGCGAACGAGCGTATCGTCATAAAGCGAGTTGATGACGAGATCTGACTTTGCGTAGACCATGTCGAGCATGGATAAACGCGACGCAAAGAAAGGCCACTGATCGCGCATCTCTCTTAGGCGGTTTAACTGTCCGTTTTCGACAGCGCTGGTAAGCGCTGAGCCCGCGCCAAGCCAAGCAGGCAAGACGAGACGACTCTGCGACCAAGCAAATATCCACGGGATAGCGCGCAGTGTCTCAATACCTACTCCGGTACGTCGACGTGCGGGACGTGAGCCGAGAGGAAGGCTGGCCAACTCTGGTTCGGGAGTTGCCTGCCTAAAGTACTCAACAAAGTTTGGGTTCCCCTTGACCCAGCTTCGATAGTCACTGCATGCCTGTTCGGCAAGCGTATCCATGAGCTCTCGCCACTCAGGCTTGGGAATAGGCGGGGGCGTAAGATTACCGCGCAGTATGGCACTGGTGTATTGCCCCAGTGTATTGATCGCAAGGGGCTTGAGCCCTAACTTGACGCGAATCATTTCACCCTGCTCAGTTACTCGCAGTCCATGCTCGAGTGACCCGGGTGGCTGTGAGAGTAGCGCCTGGTGAGCGGGCGCCCCTCCACGCCCAATAGTCCCACCACGACCATGAAATAACTGCAGACTGACGCCGTGTGACTGGCAAACATTCAATAGTGCTTCCTGGGCGCGGTATTGTGCCCAGCCAGCGGACAGCATACCTGCATCTTTCGCGCTGTCTGAGTAGCCAATCATGACAACCATCGAGTGGTGAGTTCGCTTCCTGAATTCGTCGTCACTTAACAGCGCATCCAGGGTGCTAGGTGCACCATCGAGATCATCCAGTGTCTCAAAGAGCGGAGATACCGGTAAATCGATTGGACCCCCTGTTGCTTTCAGCAGGAGTTGAACCGCGAGCACGTCCGACGGATCTGATGCCATGGAAATGACATAACACCCCAACGCCTCGCGTGGCGTGTCGGCAATCACTCTGAAGGTGTCGAGGACTTCCTGACAGGGTTCTGATGCTTCGAAATGGAGTGGTAGAAGGGGTCTCGGGTTAGTAATTTCAGCCTTTAAGAATGTCTGCTTATCGGACTCGCTCCAGTCGCTGTAGTTGCCCAGTCCAAGCGCCTGAGTGATTTCGCTAATGACGTCGCTGTGGCGAGTGCTTTCTTGGCGAATATCGAGCGTCACTAGGTGTGCACCAAATGACTCTAATCGCCGGATGAGATCCAGCAGTTTTCCGTTGGCAATAGCCGATAAGCCTACTTCAGCGAGAGACCTTTGGCACTGTTGCAGCGAAGCAATGATATCTGCGGTGAAAAGAACAGGAGGAAGAGGGTTCTTACTGTCTTGAATGTAGGCCCCCAGTGCATCGCGCTGCTTGCGAACGGTTTCGCGAAGCGGCTTTAAAACTGCCCGATACGGTTCGCGTACGTCGCCTGCTAGTGCACGCAGCTCCTTTGTTGCTTGCGTGACAGAGAGTTCTTCGTAAATTACTTCTAGGTCCCGATTGATGAGATCAGCCGCTTGCCATCGGCTGATGATCATTGCGCGTCGAGTAACTGTCGCTGTGACGTTTGGGTTGCCATCGCGGTCGCCACCAATCCAGCTCGAGAGTCGTACCACGGGCTTTGAGCGTGGTGGCAACTCGAGTCCGAATTTGTCGGCAATGGCATCTAGGTCCCGCAAAAATTCTGGAATGGCGTCCCAAAGCGAATTTTCAATCACAGCAAAGCTCCATCGAGCCTCATCTATCGGAGTTGGGCGCTGCTCCAAAAACTCCTCGGTGTGCCAGATTTGTGCAATCAAGTCAGCCAGTCGCGATTGGATACGCGCTTCGCTGGCAAGGCCGGACTCAATGTCGGTGAGACAGTCATGAATCTCACCGTGTTTGTGAATCAATGTCCGCCGCGTGATCTCCGTCGGGTGAGCAGTGAGCACGAGATCCATGTGCAAATTCGCGATGGCATCTGCCAGCGCTTCTTTCTCGACGGACTGACTCAGATCCTCAATAGTACTTGATATTCGGTCGTATGCACCGAAGTGACCACTAACTGACTTAGTGGTAGTAAAGTGCTGATCGGCGATGTTGGCGAGATTCAAAAACTGCGCAAAGCCACGTGAGATCAGTAAAAGCTGCTCCGAATCGAGTTTTCGCAGCGCATTAAAAAGCGCAGTTGTCTGCTCTACATCGGTAGCTGATTTTGATGCTTGCCGGATGGATTCGATGGTCTCGTAGAGATCTTCGCCGACTGTGGAGCGAATAACATCGCCCAGCGTATCGCCGAGTAGTCGCACATTCTGACGCAGGGCAGATGTGTCTAGGAGTAAATTGTTTGTCATGGCTTAACTCGTTGGGAATCGTGTTTCCTTAAGGCTGTCTTTGATTCGAGCGAGATGAGGTGTGAAGCCCTCTCCGCGACGAAGCGTTACGCCGGCGGCAAGAACATCCAGTATGACAAGCTGCACCAGTCGAGACGTCATGGGCAAATATTGCTCTGTGTCTTCTTCTACTTTTACGTGGATGCAGCAATGGCTTTTCTGTGCCAGGGGAGAGCCCTCGGCAGTTAAAGAGACGATCGTCGCCTCTGTTTGGCGGGCAATCTCAGCTGCCTCAACCAAAACTTTTGTTCGACCCGTATGCGAAATAAAAAAGAAAAGATCGCCCACGCCTGCTGATGCGGCGAGCATTCGCTGCATTAGCGGATCCTCGTGCGTGAAAACCGGTACGTTGAACCTGAAGAATTTGTGTTCCGCATCCCGCGCTACTGCAGCCGACGTCCCGAGGCCAAAGAAATAAACGCGGCGCGCCTGCGCAATTTGGTCAACCGCTTGTGCAATTGCTTTCAGCGGCAGCCCTTCTTTGGCGGTCAGTAGGGCGTTGATTGCGTTGTCGAACAGCTTAGCCGGAAACGTGTTGATGTCGTCCGAGAATTCAACAGAGCGGCTTACGTATTTAACGCCTGAGGCTAGAGACGTTGCTAGCTTAAGTTTGAAATCAGGGAAGCCCGTTGCGCCAAACTTTTTGCAAAAGCGATTTACGCTGGGCTCACTTACCCCCGCGGCAGACGCTAAAGATGCAATGCTGGAGCGCGTAGCTTCCTCGGGCGCTTTGAGAATGGCATTAGCCACTTTCGCTTCAGACTTATTGAGTTCATTAAGCTGGCGCTGGATAACGGCAAGTAAATTGGGTTCAGACGTCATTATGAGGTCTATGCTGGTAATATTATTACGAATAATGCCTGAATTACTTACGTTTCGCACCGAAATTTTGAATATTCCGCCTCTTAAATTGTAATAAAACGAAAAATTAGCACTTATTTACTGTTTTTAGTTTGTCATTTAGTAAATTTACTACATAATAGTCGCCTTAAAAGGGGAGCCTTATGGTCAACGTAGCTATTAATGGATTTGGGCGTATCGGGCGTAATGTTTTGCGGGCACTATACGAGCGGCCAGAGATGGCTTCGCGCCTTCGAGTTGTTGCGATCAACGACCTTGGAACATCCGAGATCAACGCACATCTTTTGCAATTCGATACGACGCACGGGCGCTTTGGCGCATCGGTTGCTGTAGAAGATGATGCGATGGTCGTTAATGGCGATCGAATCGCTGTGTTTGCGGAGCGCAATCCTGAAGATATTCCTTGGGGCGACCTGAATGTCGACGTGGTTTTCGAGTGCACGGGTATTTTCACGTCGCGCGATAAAGCCTCAGCGCATCTCCGAGCAGGTGCTCGCAAGGTATTGATCTCAGCGCCTTCAAACGATGCAGACGCAACGATCGTTTACGGTGTGAATCATGACGTTTTGTATGATGAGGCTGTTATTGTCTCCAACGCGTCGTGCACAACCAATTGTTTAGCGCCGCTTGTCGCGCCTCTGCACGCGGCGGTGGGTGTCGAGAACGGTTTGATGACAACGATTCATGCCTACACCAACGACCAAAACCTGAGTGATGTGTACCACTCCGACCTGTATCGCGCGCGATCTGCCACACATAGCATGATCCCCACTAAGACGGGTGCGGCCGCTGCTATCGGTTTGGTACTCCCTGAGTTGATGGGTCGACTTGATGGTCTCGCTGTGCGCGTACCCACGATTAATGTGTCGTTGGTTGATTTGACGTTTACTGCGTCCCGCGATACGACCGTTGAAGAGGTCAACGCGATCGTAGCATCGGCGGCCTCTACCGATCGCCTTGGCGTGTTGTCCTGCAATACACAGCCTCTCGTGTCAGCTGATTTCAATCACAACGCTTTTTCCAGCAACTTCGATGCAAATCACACGCGTGTGAGTGGTCGGTTGGTTAAGGTTTTAGCGTGGTATGACAACGAATGGGGCTTCTCGAATCGAATGTTGGATACCGGCTGCTTACTGGCAGCGGGAAGTTTGTCGGTTAGCAACGCCGCCTAAGTTTTTAGTGTGAGGTTTTGAGTGTGAGTGTTTGGGGGCCTTAGTGCCCCCTTTTTTTACCTGGCTTCTTACCTCATTCTGCTGCCTTTAAGGCTTCCTGCGCTGCTCTCTTTGCACCTAGCTCTGCACCTCGAGAGCATTAGGGATAGATTGATAAACGGGTCGGTGGCCAACTTCGCCCCCGCCTCATCGATCGGACTTATTCACTTATTGCTTCACCGCGTGAGGTGGTCAACTGCGGGCTAAATACAGGCGGAGAGGCCTCGCCGAGCTCTGTCGGTGCGAACAAGCAACGAAAAAATGGAGTGTGGAAGGGGGTTACAAGAGGGGGGGGGTATGCGCGCCGGAGGCGCTAAGCGCGCGCCAGTTGATTCGCCCGGCTAAACGCCCCCGATTCAAAGGAGCGCGTTCGATCAGGCGCTCTCCAGTAAGGTATCTTAGTCGGCGTTATTCAGCGAACCAGAGGGTGAATTGTTCGTGGTGGAAGAAGTGGCTAATAGGGTGCGCATCATCATCTGCATGCTGGGTCGCAGTGTCGAAAACGTCAAGCTTGTTGCTGCCAACGATATGGACTACCCCCATTTTCGTATCAAGCAGGCGTGCTTTTGACAGCGTAAGTCTCCGATGTGGGGCCGTTGTTGGTTGGGTCATTAGGGCAGTCGCTGTCGTCGTTAAGCCCTGACCTAACTCTGTAGAGCAAGGGAATAGCGATGCGGTATGAGAATCGTTGCCCATCCCCAAAATCACCACATCAAAGGTGCCCAGTTCAGCGACTTCACGCTGCACGCGATTCAGCTCGGCTTCGACATCGGTTTTACCTGCACCAAAGTCGATCCACTTAGCATCCGCAGCGACACCCTGTAGAAGCAAGCTCTTTACCATTGCGGTGTTACTGTCAGCGTGGGATTCATCGACCCAGCGCTCATCTGCTAAAAGTACTGTGACCTTTTTCCAGTCGAGGTTCGCTTCGGATAAGGCAGCAAACAACCCTTTGGGTGTGCTTCCCCCAGAAACAACCAGAGTCGCTTTCCCATTAGCGTTGATGCCTGCATGCAACTGCGTACAAACCGCCTCCGTCAGGGCCACATCCAACTTGTCTCGCGTTGAAAAGATCTGACGCTTAGACATGCCAGCTCCGGAAATCTTTCTCGATTAAGATCTCGGCCTTCGCCGGGCCCCAAGAGCCGGCGTGATAAGGTCGTGCCTCAACACCTTGTTTTTGGCATGAGGCGATAAGCTGATCAATCCACCGCCAGCTCTCCTCGATCTCCTCCCGGCCGACAAACAAGGACTGATCACCATTGATGGCATCGAGGAATAGTCGCTCGTAAGCATCGGGAATTCGGTCCATATCGCTACCCTCGCGGAAATCGAGGTCCAGTGGAAAACCTTGTAAGGACATACGCTCTTTCAGGCTCTGCTTTTTTGAGACCATACTGAGCTCAATGCCCTCGTTAGGCTGCAGCCGGATAACAAGTTTATTCGGGATATTGGCACCATCGCCGAAGATGTTGTGCGGTAGATCTTTGTAGTGAATGACAATTTCAGTCACTTTCTCTGGCAGTCGCTTCCCTGTTCGGAGATAGAACGGCACGCCAGACCAACGCCAGTTATCGACATGCGCTTTGATAGCAATGTAGGTTTCGGTGTCGCTAAATGTGTGCTCGCAGCCTTCCTCGGCCAGATAGCCGGGGACTGCGGACCCTTTGATCCAGCCATCTGAATATTGTCCACGGACCACGTGCTCGGTGACGGAGCGCTCATCAATTCGTCGTAAGGCACGAACGATCTTCACCTTTTCGTCTCGAATGCTCTCCGCTTCAAGAGAGTTTGGCGGTTCCATCGCAACCAAACACATAAGCTGCATCAGGTGATTCTGCACCATATCGCGTAGCTGCCCCACTTTATCGTAGTAAGACCAACGACCTTCGATGCCAACCATTTCACCCACGGTGATTTGGACGTGATCGATGCAGGTGTTATCCCACTGACTGTTGATGAAGCGATTAGCAAAACGCAGTACTAGCAAGTTTTGCACGGTCTCTTTGCCAAGGTAGTGGTCAATACGATATATCGACCGCTCATCGAAGTATTTGGCGAGTGTTTCGTTCACTCGAATAGATGATTCAAGGTTTTCCCCAATGGGCTTCTCGACCACAATTCGACAGTCACCGGCGAGACAGTTGGTTGAACTTAAGTGCTCGCAAATCGGCGCAAATAAACTCGGCGGCGTTGCAAAATAGAAAAGGCTTATCCGTGCATCATCTAGCCAGGTTCTGAGGCCCGCGTACTCATCGGGCTCTGAGAAATTGACGGCTACGTAGCTAAAGCGCTTCGTAAAACTAGACCATTCTTCTTCTGAAGGCGCATCGTTCCCCATGTACGAGGACATTTTGTCTTTGAGAGCAGGCAAAAATTCCTCGAGAGATTGTTGTGCTCTCGCTACCGCAGCAATGCGCAAGTCATCTTGCAACAGATTTAACCGCTCCAATTGGAATAAGGCGGGAAACAATTTTCTCGCAGAGAGGTCTCCGGACGCACCGAAGATAATCAGGTCTACAGCTGCCATACCAATGGTCCCCTAGCTATGTGTTGAGTGCTGACGCTTGACGAGCAATGGCTTCAATCTCGTCCCAACGACCAGTTTTAATGAGATCAATTGGCGTCAACCAAGTACCGCCTACAGCTCTAACGTTTGATAGCGAAAGATATTCATCTGCGTTTTCAGGTTTGATGCCACCGGTTGGTACGAACTGAATGTCGGCAAACGGACCGCTAAATGCTTTGATAGCTGCGGCACCGCCTGAGGTTCCCGCAGGAAAGAATTTCAGAATGTTAAAGCCGGCCGATTTAGCGGCTATTACTTCGGTTGCGGTAACCGCACCGGGTAAAAAAGGCACATTCGTTAGCACGGCGCGCTCGAACAATTCGTCGGACTGTCCCGGCGACACGACGAAAGAGGCGCCTGCTTCGATTGCAGCATCAAACTCAGTGGCCGAGCAAACGGTGCCAACACCCACGTTGGCACCGAGCACTTGCTCACTTATGAGTCGAATAGCATCTAATCCATGTTGAGTCCGCAACGTGACTTCGAGGTTGAAGATACCGCCGGCGACCAAGGATTCAGCGAGCGGGACGGCGTGCTCTAGTGACTCGATCGCAATCACGGGTATCACAGGTGATGTATCGAGAAAATTATAGGAAGCGATCATTTAAGCTTTATCTCCCAGCCATAGAGCGGCACCGAGCAGCCCTGGATCTTCGTGAGTTATGACGTAAGTACCGATGTTGGTTGTGTAGTCAGCGAAACGGCCTTTCGCTAAGAACCGAGCGCGAAAATCACTCCGGCGAAGTAGGTCGATGTAGCGCGGCGCGATGCCGCCTGCAATAAAGACTCCGCCGAGGGCGCCCGACGTGAGTGCTAGGTTTCCTGCCGACGAGCCAAGCACAGCAAAGAACATGGCCATCGCTTCACTTGCGAGTGGATTGTCCTGTTGCGCAGCCGCACCAATATCACTTGGCACTTCGAATTCCGCTTGTTGTCCTCTAATGACAGCAAGCGCTTGATAGATGTTTACGATGCCCGCTCCGCACAACAGTCGTTCGATAGAGACACGACCAAAACGGGCGCGCAGATGCTTGAGCACCTCAAATTCCATATCGGTGATCGGTGCAAAGTCCACATGCCCGCCTTCACCCTCCAAAATGATAGTCTTTCCTAGCTCATCAAATACTACGGTAGCAACACCCGTCCCTGTTCCGGGTCCGATAGAGACCATAGGCTTTTTGCTTTGTGATTCACCGGCGCCGATTTGCTCTACATCATCGGCGGTAAGTGCAGGCAAGGCTCTGGCGACTGCTGCAAAATCATTAATGATCTGGATGTCAGAATCGCCCAAGTGTTGCCCTAGCAATGCGCGGTCAAACCGCCACGGACTATTGGTAAAGCTGATCGTTTTTAAGTGAGGTGGTGCCGCAACTGCAAGACAGGTACGCGATGGACCTAAGCGCGGTAGTCCGTGATCGCGCCAGTCACCCACTAGCTGCTCTAGCACGCCTTCAAAGCTGGCAAAGTCAGCGACGCGATACTTGGCCAGCGGCTTTGGCGTCGTTGAGCCCCGCGCTACGAACGCAAAGCGCGCATTGGTCCCGCCTATATCGCCGACAAGGTGGTGACCGCTCGCTGTGTTTGAACTAGCATTCGTCATAGGCGTCTTCAGCTAAAAAGCGATGAGGCTCCTTCTTCCGCACTGTTCACGGCGTTACGGTTGTTTCCAAAAATGTGGCGGCCAATCGTTCGTGGGCCCTCTGGTGGTGTTGCATCAACGCGTGTTGCCAGAACGCTGTCATCAACTTTGACAGACAGCTCCCCCGTGGTCGCGTCGAGACGAATTACGTCTCCGTTATGTATTCTAGCAAGCAGACCGCCCTTGGACGCTTCAGGAACCAAATGAATAGCTGCCGGCACTTTGCCCGAGGCGCCACTCATGCGGCCATCCGTTACGAGCGCTACCTTGTGTCCTCGGTCTTGCAACACGCCGAGCATGGGCGTCAATTTATGTAGTTCGGGCATACCATTCGCAGCCGGGCCTTGGAAGCGCACCACCACAATGCAATCCCTATCGAGTTCACCGGCCTCGAAGAGCGGCTTGAGATCATCCTGATCGTCGATCACTACTGCAGGAGCCTCCACAATATAGTGTTGCTCTTGTACGGCCGACGTTTTGATAACACTTCTACCCAGGTTGCCTTCAAGCAGCTTCACCCCGCCATTTGCGGCGAAAGGGCTTGCTGGGGTCGTCAGAATTTCTTGGTCGAGACTCAACTTTGCGGCGGGGCGCCATTCGATTTGATCTCCCGAGAGCATGGGCTCTTGACAGAAGTCGCTAAAGTTCTCGCCAAAACAGGTATTTGCGTCGTCGTGCATTAGCCCGGCGTCTAAAAGTGCCGTGAATAACGTACCTGTGCCACCCGCTGCATGGAAATGATTTACGTCGGCAGAACCGTTGGGGTAGACCCTCGCGATGAGCGGGGTTACCGCAGAGATCGCATCGAAGTCAGACCAATTCATGCGATAGCCCGCCGCTCTGGCAATAGCGATCAAATGAATACAGTGATTAGTTGAACCACCCGAGGCGAGGAGTGCTACTAGCGCATTTACCAAAGCGCGCGCGTCCACGACTTCTGCCATGGGGCGATAGTCTCGGCTTTGCGCCGTGATGCGCGTCACGTGCTCAGCAGCAAAGTCCGTTAAAGCGTCGCGTAGCGGCGTGCCTGGGTTGACAAAAGAACTGCCCGGTAGCTGCAGGCCCATGGCCTCCACCATGACTTGGTTGCTATTAGCTGTTCCATAAAACGTACATGTGCCTGGAGAGTGATATGACTGGCTTTCGGCTTCGAGCAGCTCGTCCCGACCAATTTTACCTTCGGCAAAAAGCTGACGAATTCGGACTTTTTCTTTGTTGGGAAGCCCAGAGGTCATGGGGCCTGCGGGAACTGTCATCACAGGCAGGTGGCCAAATTGCAGCGCACCGATCAGTAGACCCGGAATAATCTTATCGCAGACACCCAAAAGCAGCGCTGCGTCGAACATCTGGTGAGACAGGGAAACTGCCGTCGCTTGGGCAATGATGTCGCGACTAAAAAGACTGAGCTCCATGCCCGGCTGGCCTTGGGTCACGCCATCACACATCGCAGGGACACCGCCAGCGATCTGTGCCGTGCTGCCCAATTTGCGAACCACCGCTTTGATACGCTCGGGGTAGTCTTTGTAGGGCTCATGAGCCGAGAGCATGTCGTTGTGTGCTGTAACAATCGCGACATTGGCGGCCTCCATGAGCTTAATCACCGACTTATCATCGCCGGAGCAAGCCGCCATGCCGTGAGCGAGATTGCCGCAGCTCAATTGTTTGCGATCGGGCGCGCCTGAGCGCATCGCTTCTATATCGCCCAAGTAGTTGTCGCGAAGGTCTTTGCTGCGATCCTCAATGGCGCGCGTTACCCGCAAGATTTCAGCGTGCATAGCGGTGTGTTTTCCCCCAGTAATCTGGTGCGCATTATGTAATAAAAATACATAATTGGCGATATAAAACGAATTATTTGGTTATTTTTGTAATTTTATTACGTGCAGTGACGCTGGGTAGCCTCGATTGCAGCTTTACCCAGCATAAGCGCACCGCGTATACCCGACTCCTTGCCAAGACGTGGCGCTTGGATCAGCGAGGAGATACCCGTCGGTGTATCCAAGCTCGGTAGATAAGCGCTTAGTGCTGATTGACACTCCTCTCTGATTCGAGGAATCAGCCCTAGGGTTTGACTGACTCCGCCACCAAAAATGATCACTTCGGGCCGGTGGTGAAGTGCAATATTTGCCGCCAGTTGACCGAGATAAAAAGCTTCAATGTCATGAGCTATATGATCTTGGCTATGGTCTGACAGCGTCGACTGCCATCGCTCAAAAATGGCAGACCCAGACGCCAGCCCTTCAACGCAGTCGCCGTGAAAAGGGCAGACGCCTGTAAAGGACAGATCACCGAAATGTCTCGGCACTCGAATATGGCCAATTTCTGGGTGTGATATGCCATTGCTGATCGAGCCGCGATGCACGATGCCGACGCCAATCCCGGTTCCAACAGTAACGTAAGCAAGATGATCGATTGGCTGCTCAATGTCCCAAGTTGCCTCAGCAAGCGCCGCACCATTCACATCTGACTCAATACCAACTGGGCAGCTAAAAGCGCTCTGAAAATACTCCCGCAAATTGATCCCGGACCAGCCAAGTTTTGGCGTAGCGCCAATCCTACCGCAGGATGTACTAGTCGTATCAACATTAATGGGACCAAAGCTTGCTATCCCCACAGCATCCAGCGAGCCGCCCCGTAATTCTCTCTTAATGGCGACGATCACGGATGCAAGTGTGGTCTCGGGGTCGGAAGTAGAAACGGTGATCGACTTACCCAGTCGATCACCGCGGGTGACGGAGATTACAAACTTTGTGCCGCCAGCTTCAACGGCTGCAATGGTGGGTAATGCCATTTGCTGCTCTGTTCTCACTGCTGGTGTGAGAAAAGGGCTGATGCGGATACATCAGCCGGGAAGTCAATAGAGTTGATAAACTAGAAATAGTAATGCGCCGTGCGCTCGCGCGTCACAGTTGGACTGTAAACATCACCGCGTGCACGGTCAGCATAGTCAGGGCTAATGTTGCGATTAAGAACAACAAGAACCTAATGGTGATGGTGTTGACGTACATCTGCCAAAAGCTATGAGCGATGCGCGCTACGGTATATGTCCAGGCAGCGTAGAGTGAGTAGGTTGATGTATCACCCGCCATCGCCAGAACCAAAACAGCAGCGTAGAAGACGGTTGGTTGCTCCATTAGATGCGTGTAGTTGTGCGACGTCCAGTTCGCGCCTTGCGGCATGGACGCTTCGCCGTCAACGCCTCGCATACCAGGAGGCAAGTCCCCAAGTTTCATACCAGCGCCAACGCGACGTGCGACGAGTATGAAGGTCATTAGTGTCGACCAAAGTGCAAGCACGGCAGCAGCGCCGAGAATTGGGTTGATTGTTTCCATGATTGATCTCCATTTATGTTGGTGGTGTTGTTATTAATCTTGTCGCCAGCGAGTCACTCATTTGCCAACAGCGTACGTGAATCCGCCACCTACGAGTGTCTAACGAAAGGCTACTTGCATGCTAGACTTTCCATTCGAAAATTTTTGCGAGAGTGTTTCCATGGTTATCAAACCCAAAGTCCGCGGATTTCTTTGCACCACCACGCACCCTGTCGGTTGCGATGAAAACGTTCGGTGTCAGATCGAACACGTGCAGGCCAAAGGCGAAATAGCGGACGGCCCCAAACGTGTTTTAGTACTGGGTTCCTCTACGGGCTACGGTTTAGCGTCTCGAATCACGGCAGCGTTTGGCTCGGGTGCTTCCACGATTGGTGTTTTCTTTGAAAAAGAAGGGAATGAAAAGAAGCCCGGTACGGCAGGTTGGTACAACTCAGCGGCGTTCCACCGATATGCAGATGAAGCGGGGCTCTACGCAAAGAGCATTAATGGCGATGCGTTCTCGGCTGAGATTAAAGAGCGTGTGATCGACCTCATTAAAGAGGATTTGGGGCAGGTCGACCTGGTGGTCTACAGCCTGGCGGCGCCTCGCCGAACACATCCTGTCACTGGCGATGTACACGTATCGACGCTCAAACCCATCGGGTCGCCTGCGGTGCAAAAGGGGATCAATACTGATAAGGGCATCATTCAAGAATTCCATCTAGAACCCGCTTCTCAGGAAGATATCGACAACACGGTCGCTGTCATGGGCGGCGAAGATTGGGAAATGTGGATCGAAGCGCTCGACAACGCGGGTGTTTTGGCCGACGGTGCAAAGACTACGGCCTACACCTACATTGGCGAGAAGATCACTTGGGATATTTACTGGCACGGTACCATTGGTGCTGCGAAAAAAGACCTGGATAAGCGTGTTGTGGGCATCAGGGAGCGTCTAGCAGCGAAGGGTGGTGATGCGCGCGTATCCGTTTTAAAGGCAGTTGTGACACAGGCGTCTGCCGCCATTCCCGCGATGCCAATTTACTTGGCTATTTTGTTTAAGGTCATGAAAGCCCGTGGCACACACGAGGGATGTATCGAGCAAATCGATCGTCTGTTCCGTGACGCCATGTACGGCGAAAAAGCCCTTGATGAAGAAGGTCGGCAGCGAGTTGATGATCTTGAACTGCTGCCCGAAGTACAGGCCGAGGTCGCGGACTTGTGGGCGCAGATAGGGACAGAGAATCTCGACGAGTTGTCTGACTTTGCCGGCTATCGCGAAGAGTTCCTTCAACTCTTTGGCTTCGAAGTTCCCGGTGTTGATTATGACGCGGATGTCGACCCGGCGATCACAATCTCTCAAATGGTGAGCTAATATGCAGGCGCATGATGAAGCCGTTCAGGTGTCACCTAGAATTAGGCGGCTGGTTGCACCTAACCCGAGCGTAATGACGGGGCCAGGAACCAACACCTACATTATTGGTACTGAGGATTTGGCGGTAATCGATCCAGGCCCTGCAATCGACGAGCATATTGAGCACATCTTGAAAGTGGGTGATGGCCGAATCAGCCATATTTTGTGTACGCACACCCACCCTGATCACTCACCAGCTGCAGCGCCGTTAGCGCGGGAGCTTGGCGTACCGATGATTGGTGCTGTTACGGCCGATGATCAACATCAAGACCTCACGTTTCAGCCTGACGTTCACTTGAAGCAAGACGCTATTTTCTCAGGGAAGGACTGGTCTATTCGCGCGATCCACACTCCTGGTCATGTCGACAATCACTACTGCTTCCTTCTCGAGGAGGAGGGCATGGTATTTGCCGGCGATCACGTCATGAATGGCTCGACGGTTGTGATTGTGCCACCCGGTGGCAACATGAAGGACTATATTGAGTCACTTCAGCGCTTGCTCAATTACGATGTCAAAGCGATTGCACCCGGGCACGGCGAAGTCATTCAAGGGTGTCGAGACGAGGTTGAAAAGCTCGTGAGACACAGACTTATGCGCGAGGCAAAGGTGGTTGCAAATCTCGAGCGGGGAGGCCCGGTGCCTATCGAAACGCTTGTCGTATCCGTATACGATGACGTCCCAGAAGCAATGCACCGATGGGCGCAGTTATCGCTGCTCGCTCATCTATTAAAACTTGAAATAGAAGGTCGGGCGCAACAGGCGTCCGGAGTATGGTCGCTCACCCAGTGATCCCTATTGTGTGATCGCGAAATCTAAGGCCAAAAGACAATACTAACGATAACAGCCACATATATGACAGCTATACAGAGAGGTAAATCATGCAAGGCTTGATGATGGATTTTCCACTGACCATTACGTCAATCATGGAGCACGCAGAGCGTGTCCACGGTGCGCAAGAGATCGTATCCGTAACACGAGACAACCCCAGACACCGCTACACCTACGCAGACGCATTTGGGCGGGTACGGCAGCTTGCCAATGCAATGAATAGCTGGGGCCTGTCCGCGAGCGATCGAATCGCAACGCTCGCTTGGAACGATTATCGCCATTTTGAGACCTACTACGCCTCAGCCTGTTCGGGCTATGTTTGTCACACCATCAACCCCCGCCTGTTCCCTGAGCAAATCGTCTACATCATCAATCACGCGGAAGACCAGTATGTATTTCTAGATCCGGATTTCTGGCCCTTGATCGAGCAGGTTGCGCCTCAGTGTCCTGGGGTGAAGGGTTGGGTCATTATGACAACCGCTGAGCATATGCCTGACGCATCTGGGGGTAATGTGCATTGCTACGAAGACGTTATCAGTGGGCAATCCGACAGCTACGAATGGCCGGCGATTGAGGAAAACGAAGCCTGTGCGTTGTGCTACACCTCAGGTACCACGGGTAATCCGAAGGGCGTCCTCTATAGCCACCGTTCCACCGTTTTGCATACTTACGCAACCATGATGCCGGACTCTATGAATATTTCATCGGCCGACGTTGTGCTTCCCATTGTTCCCATGTTCCACGTTAACGCCTGGGGTAACCCCTACGCTTGTCCTGTAGCGGGAGCAAAGATGGTGATGCCTGGTAACAAGATGGGCGATGGGCCGACCCTTGCGGCACTTATTAACGAGGAAGGCGTCACCATGTCTGCGGGTGTGCCTACGGTTTGGTTGAACCTTTTGGCGCACTTGCGATCGAGCGGCGAGCGCGTTGATACGCTTCAGCGTGTTGTTGTCGGTGGCTCTGCGTGCCCGCTATCGGTGATGGAGGAGTTTGATACTTACGGTGTCGATACCCGTCACGCTTGGGGTATGACGGAAATGAGCCCACTGGGTACGTCAAATTCTGCGGGGGCGAGACGCAGTCAGTATGACGCAGAAACCTTCGCCAACATTCGTACCAATGTTGGACAACCCATTTTTGGTGTTGAGGTGAAGATTACCGATGATGACAACAACGAATTACCTTGGGATGGCGTTGCCTTTGGCGCACTGAAAGTGCGCGGTCCTTGGATTTGCTCGAGCTACTTCAAGCTCGATGGCAGCTCAGCGCACGAAGAGGAAGGATGGTTCGAAACCGGTGACGTGGCGAGCATCGATCCGCGAGGTAACGTCTCGATTACTGACCGAACCAAAGACGTGATTAAGTCAGGCGGTGAATGGATTTCTTCGATTGAAGTCGAGAATTGCGCGACGGGTCACCCAATGGTGGCGGAGGCTGCGGTCATCGGTCGGGTTCACCCAAAATGGGGCGAGCGTCCACTGTTAATTGTAGTCAAAAACGGCGAGGGCGATGTCACGCCAGAGGAACTCAAGAGTTTCTTGGATGGCAAGATCGCGAAGTGGTGGATTCCGGACGATGTCCAGTACATTGAGGAAATGCCCCATACGGCTACTGGTAAAATTCAGAAGATGAAACTCAGAGAAATGTTTGAGGATTATCAGTTTCCCGCTTAATGAAAGCCTATTTAAAGAAGCCCCGCTCTAGCGGGGCTTTTTGTTTACCCCCATTTGTCGGTACAGTCATTGTCGTGACCAGGACCATCGTAAGGAGCACATAGTCCTCGCTTCATTGGTGCTTCCCGACAGAGGCTTCCTCTCAGCGCTGATGGATCAAGTTGGATAGATCAGATGCAACGTATTTTTGACTCACTGTCTGTGTATACCCACCCCCGGGTTCTGGCCATGCTGTTTCTGGGTTTCTCGGCAGGCCTGCCACTATTACTCATTTTCTCAACGCTCTCTATTTGGCTAAGTGAGGCGGGCGTAGAACGCAGTGCCGTGACCTACTTTAGTTGGGCGGCGCTTGGCTATTCGTTTAAGTTCGTGTGGGCGCCACTCGTGGATAAATTACCTTTACCGCTTCTCGAACAGTTTTTGGGTAAGCGACGAAGCTGGCTACTGCTATCACAGTTAATGGTTATTGCAGCAATGTTGTGGATGGCTATGAGCGATCCGGCGAGTACCGAAGGCCTTAGGTTCATGGCCTACGCAGCGGTCTTTCTCGGTTTCTCGTCTGCGACACAGGATATCGTTATTGATGCGTACCGCATTGAAGCTGTTGAGGAGAGGTTGCAGGCCTTGATGTCCGCTTCTTACATGGCGGGATATCGAATTGGCATGATTATCGCGGGTGCTGGCGCACTTTATCTAGCCGCTGGTCTGGGCACGACGAAGGAAGTCTACGTGTATTCGTCATGGCAACTCACCTATGTGACGATGGCGGGCACCATGCTCATTGGTGTCGTCACCACCTTGATGATAGAGGAACCCTATAGTCACCGTGAGTCGAGTTTTCTGAGCTCAACCAGTGACTACCTTCGATTCTTGCTTTTGTTTGCCTGCTTTGTCTCCGCGCTGGTCTTCGCCTACGTTTGGCTTGCCGACTGCATTGCTGGACTGCGGATCGGGCTCGAGGGCCTTGGTCTCGGGGCGTCACTCGCGTCGTTCTCGGCTGAGGCTATTCGGCTCCTCGCCGCTGTTGTTCTGGCAGGAGCTTCCAGTTGGGTGCTAGTGACACTAAATATCGCTGATCAGCGGGCGTTGCAGGAAACTTATATCGATCCGATCGCTGAGTTCTTTGGCCGCTACGGCAGGATGGCGGTCTTGGTGGTGCTGCTTATTGGGTTCTACCGCGTCTCTGACATTGTATTGGGTGTAATTTCCAATGTGTTTTATCTGGATATGGGATTCAGTAAAGGCGAAATTGCCACGGTCACCAAGGTGTTTGGTATTTGGATGACCATTTTAGGTGGTTTTGTTGGTGGCTTTCTCACCATACGATTCGGTGTACTTAAAGTCTTGATGCTAGGTGCGGTGATGACGGTGGTCACGAATTTGTTGTTCATACCCGTTGCTAATGACCCTGGCAATCTCTCGTTACTCTACGTCGTCATCGGCGCAGACAATATCACGGCCGGGTTAGCGGCTGCTGCCTTCATCGCTTATCTGTCGAGTTTGACTAGTCTCTCTTTTACGGCGATGCAGTACGCCATGTTTAGCTCGATGATGACCTTGTTTCCCAAACTTCTGGGTGGGTACTCGGGCTCTATTGTTGATTCCTTGGGCTATGAGAGCTTCTTTTTAATCTCATCTATGATGGGTTTACCGGTCCTGGTTCTCATTTGGGCGGTCGACCGCTACGTGAAAAAAATTAAGGCCTGAGTTTGATAGACACCCCTCATAGCACCGGCAAACCCACTGACGCCAAGACACGGTTCGAAATTACGGTCGGGACAAAAGGTGTCAAGAGAGACGTTCTCTTTAAAACACGGCACCTTTTCGGATGGTCTTTACTGAGGGTAATCCGTTTCGGCTTCATATTTTTCGTTGTAGCTACAGCGATGAGGGCGGGGGCAGAGTCGATTGGAGAAGAGGGACTAATGAGTGGTCTCGTTGGCAAGACAAGACTGACAAGCACAGAGATTACGCGTCTATTTTCTAATGTCATTGATCGCGGTGAGGTTCAGAACCGGCGCGGTATATCAGCAGAGACACACTGGTATGCAGACGGAACCTTTGTCAGTCGATGGTGGGCAGAAGTAAGCGATCCAAGTGTTGAAGATGCGCCAAAACAGAAGGTCACGGGTCGGTGGAGAGCCGAGCGTGATCTCCGATGCGTGACGTTTAAGGTGGGAGGCGATTGGTCATGTGCAGAGGTATGGCTGTTAGCCGATGGGCGCGTATTGTCTCTCAATCCTGACGGAAGCGTTCACGGCCTGCATCGGTTGTCTCCTTTGAAATGATCACTACGAATCCGCATTCACTACCGTATCCCGGCGTAATGGAACGACGTACACTGTGTACGGATGCTTGGGCGAGGAAAACCCTATGCCGTTTTTGCTAATTGCATACCCTTTTCTTGAGTTTTGGTCGCTGCTTGAGTTCAGTGCTCGCACCAGCACGTTTGCGACCATTACGTACATCCTTGTCATGATCATCCTAGGCTACTGGCTGCTCCAGCTTGCAGGCCGCTCGGCTTTGCTGACAGCAGGCCGCTTCCCCTCGGCTAACGCTCTTCGGGGTCAGCTCTTTGCAGGCGAGATCAGCGTGGCCGTTGGTGCGATATTATTAATGATCCCCGGATTAATTTCCGACGTCTTCGCCTTGTATGTTTTCTTAAGAGCCGCTTTGAGAGCGGTCTTTGGCCGAGGTGGTTCTCGCCCAGGTCCTCGCACCGCGGAGCCCGAGCGGGATATCCCTAACCGGAGCTCAGATGGCGAGAGCGATCGCGGACCCGTGACCCTCGAGGGCGATTTTTCACGAATCGAGGACGACTAAACACTCATCGTTTAGCGTTTTTCCTGCTCTTTTTAGCACTCTCAGCCCTTGAGTGCTAAAAAAGGCTTGAAATAGTTTCTCCAATCCCCATTATTCAGTCACCCCATTAAGGGGCATTAAAACGTAATCGTCATTTTGGAGATTGAAACCCATGAATATTCGTCCGTTGTACGACCGAGTTGTCGTTCGTCGTAAGGAAGAAGAGCAGACAACAGCTGGCGGTATCGTCCTGCCAGGTTCTGCCAAAGAGAAGCCTAATCAGGGTGAAGTTGTTGCAGTTGGGGCCGGCAAAGTGCTGGACAACGGCGAGCAGCGCCCTTTGACCGTTAAAGTCGGCGATCAAATCGTTTTCGGTCAGTACGCAGGCAGCAACACCATCGAAGTTGATGGTGAAGAGCTGATCCTCATGAGCGAAGGCGAAATCTACGCCGTTATCGACTAATCAATCCAGTCCAACGTTAGTAAAGGAATTTAATCATGGCAGCTAAAGACGTATTTTTTGGCGATTCTGCTCGTCAGCGCATGCTTGTCGGTGTGAACACACTGGCAGATGCCGTTAAAGCAACACTAGGTCCAAAGGGCCGCAACGTAATTCTCGAGAAGTCATTCGGCGCACCAACAGTCACTAAAGACGGTGTCTCAGTTGCGAAGGAAATCGAACTGGCGGATCGCTTCGAGAACATGGGCGCGCAGATGGTGAAGGAAGTTGCTTCACAAGCTTCTGATGTCGCTGGTGACGGAACCACAACAGCAACTGTTCTTGCCCAATCCATCGTAAACGAAGGTCTTAAGGCAGTTGCGGCAGGCATGAACCCAATGGATCTCAAGCGCGGTATCGATAAAGCGGTTGCTGCGGCGGTTGAAGCGGTTTCGGGAATGGCATCGCCTTGCGAAGACAACAAGGCAATCGCTCAGGTAGGTACCATCTCAGCGAACAGCGACGCGTCTGTTGGCGAAATCATTGCGGAAGCAATGGAGAAGGTGGGTAAAGAGGGTGTTATCACTGTCGAAGAGGGCTCTGGTCTAGAGAATGAACTCGATGTAGTAGAGGGCATGCAGTTTGACCGCGGTTACCTCTCACCTTACTTCATCAACAATCAAGACAACATGTCAGCAGAAGTTGAGGATCCCTTCGTACTTCTCGTTGATAAGAAGATCTCGAATATTCGCGAGCTTCTTCCCGTTCTTGAGCAGGTAGCCAAGGCATCTCGTCCGCTCGTTATTATCGCCGAAGATGTTGAAGGCGAGGCGCTGGCGACACTAGTTGTTAACAACATGCGCGGCATCGTTAAAGTCGCTGCGTGTAAAGCGCCTGGTTTCGGCGATCGTCGTAAGGCCATGCTGCAGGACATCGCGATCCTTACCGGTGGTACCGTTATCTCTGAGGAAGTGGGCCTCGACCTCGAGAGCACAAGCCTTGAGCACCTCGGTAATGCCAAGCGCATCACCATGGATAAAGACAATACGACCATTGTTGACGGTTCCGGTGACGCAGACGCGATTCAGGGCCGAGTTGGCGAGATCCGTGTTCAGATCGAAAATACGTCGTCTGATTACGATCGCGAGAAGCTTCAAGAACGCGTTGCGAAGTTGGCTGGCGGTGTTGCTGTGATCAAAGTAGGTGCAGCGACTGAAATCGAAATGAAAGAGAAGAAAGCACGTGTTGAAGACGCGCTTCATGCAACCCGTGCAGCGGTTGAGGAAGGCGTTGTTGCGGGCGGTGGTGTTGCACTTATTCGTGCGATTGCTTCTGTTCAAGGCCTCACTGGTGACAACGAAGATCAGAACACGGGTATCGCAGCTGCGCTGCGTGCGATGGAAGGTCCTCTGCGTCAAATCGTGACCAATGCTGGCGACGAAGCTTCTGTCGTTCTCGATAAGATTCGGCAGGGCGAAGGCAACTTCGGTTACAACGCGGCTACCGGTGTCTATGGCGACATGATCGAGATGGGCATTCTTGACCCCGCGAAGGTGACACGTACAGCACTTCAGGCGGCGGGTTCGGTTGCCGGTCTTATGATTACAACTGAAGTCATGATTGCTGAAGCACCTAAGGACGAAGCAGCACCTGCGATGCCTGATATGGGCGGCATGGGTGGTATGGGCGGTATGATGTAAGACGCGTCCATTGCGAGTTGAAAACCCGGCCATGTGCCGGGTTTTTTTATGCTTCAAAAGCAGTATCGATACTGTGGTCAAAAGCCCGGTTTTAATGCAATTGCGCGGGTTCTTTTTTTCTATCGGGCAGATATACTGACCACCGGGCAGGGCGTCTAAGACGCTGTTTTTTATAAGAGGAAACAACAAATGGAATACTTAGTCGAGTTCATCTTCCGATACATCCACGTTATCGCCGGTATCACATGGATCGGCATGTTGTACTACTTCAACTTCGTGCAGACGGAGTACTTCAAAGAAGCTGAGGCAGACGCCAAAAAAGACGCAATGGCTAAGTTGGCACCGCGGGCTCTCTGGTGGTTCCGCTGGGGCGCGATGGTCACTTTCATCTCTGGCGCATACCTCCTACATAAAGTCGGTGCTTTGGGCGCAACGATGCCGGCTATCTGGGTGGGTGCATTGGCAGGTACCTTCATGTTCCTGAACGTGTGGTTGATCATCTGGCCCGCACAGCAAGTTGTGCTGGGTATGAAGGAAGGTGACGGGCCCTCAAATGCTGCGAAAGCAGGCTTGGCTAGTCGCACAAACACACTTTTCTCAGGTCCTATGCTGTTGGGTATGTTGGCGTCAAAACACTTGCCATTGGCAGGCTCAATGACTGGCCTCTACATCGCTATGGGATTGATCGTTCTTTTGGAAATCAACGCGATTATGGGTAAGCAAGGTCCAATGACCACTGTGAAGGGTGTGATTCACATGTCGCTGCTGCTTACTGTTGTGACGTGGGCCCTCCTGAACTTCGTCTGATTCAGATCTAAGTATTGTGTATCAAAAAGGCGGCTGAGGCCGCCTTTTTTGCGTCTGATTAAACGTCACGAACAGAAGCTGGTCGCGGTATACTGAAAGCCTCAAGGGAGGGGGGATTGACATGGCCCGAGATGAGCTAACCGAAATTCCATCATTTGCGGCTCGCCGAGACGAGGCCGTTGACAGTGCGCCACGCAATGCAATACCGAGCCGCAGCCGCGAAGCGATTGGCATGTCGGGGGGTAGTAAATTTGCCCTGGCATTTTCCTTTATTGCCGTTTGCGCTCTCTCTGCGTATGCGTTTTATAGTTATCAGCTCATTGGGGAATTAGCAGCTGATCAATCTCGGACGGGCAAGCAAGTACAGAGTCTTGAGAACCTTCTGACTGATACTGATGAGACGGTGACCAAGTCAGCGACGGCAATGGGTGCTCAGCTCAACCTTCTCGATAGTGAGGTGCGCAAGCTTTGGGATGCACGCAAACTTTCGAATAAAAAGCTTTCCGATCTCGACAAGGCTGATAAATCAGCCGCGAAGACGGTACAGACCCTGCAGGACAATGGTTTTCGTCAGAAAAAGACCCTCGATGCGCTGACTGCTGACCTGAAAGCACTGCAGACACTGTCTGCCGATATCGAACGTCTGGCGGGGTCAGCGCGACAGATTCAGAGCGACGTTGAGCGCCTAGCCGACAATGTGAATCGCTCTAACTTAGAACGTGCGGCGCTCGGTAAACGCGTTGGCGCTAACGAGGAGTGGGTTGCCTCGATCAATAATTTCCGTAAGCAAGTAAACACCAACGTGAACCAATTAAGAGCAGACATTCGAGCGTTATCGGCTCAGATTGATTCGATAGATGCCACGTCCACATCTGCGCCCGTGCAGCCAGCTGTGCAGTGAGCGTTATAGACATTAAGATTGTTTAAGAGGTAAAGCATGACGGTAATTAAAGACCGTGACGTCGTTGAGAGCGTCGCCGACGCGCTTCAATTCATTTCCTACTATCATCCTCAGGATTTTGTCCAAGCTGTTCATCGCGCTTATGAGATGGAGCAGAGTCAGGCAGCAAAGGACGCTCTGGCACAGATACTGATCAACAGTCGCATGTGCGCGATGGGCAAGCGTCCCATCTGTCAAGACACCGGTATTGTCACCGTATTTGTCGATATAGGTATGGAGGTGCGCTGGGACACGTCACAGCCGCTAGAGGACCTTATCAATGAAGGTGTTCGACGGGCTTATTTGCATCCCGATAACAAGCTCCGTGCCTCTATCTTGGACGATCCTGCGGGCGCGCGGAAAAACACCAAGGACAATACGCCTGCTGTGATCCACACACGTATGGTGGCTGGCAATACGGTCGATTTTCGCGTCGCGGCAAAGGGCGGTGGCTCCGAAAACAAATCGAAACTGGCCATGCTGAACCCCTCCGACAGCATCGTCGACTGGGTGGTAAAGACCGTACCGACGATGGGTGCTGGTTGGTGCCCGCCAGGAATGCTTGGGATTGGTATCGGCGGCACGGCCGAGAAGGCCATGGTCATGGCTAAAGAGTCGCTTATGGATCCGGTCGATATTCACGAGCTTCGTGAACGAGGACCCTCCAACAAAGCGGAGGAGCTCAGGCTCGAAATCATGGATGCCGTCAATAAGTTAGGGATTGGTGCGCAAGGTTTAGGTGGTCTTACTACAGTACTCGATGTGAAAATCATGGATTACCCGACACACGCCGCATCACTACCAGTGGCGATGATCCCGAACTGCGCGGCGACGCGACACGCGCACTTTGAATTAAAGGGAGACGGTCCGGTTTTTCAGGAGGCACCGAGTCTAGAGGCATGGCCCGAGGTGACGTGGGAGCCCGGTGAGTCGGTCAGGCGCGTTGATCTCGACACGGTAACTCGCAAGGAAACCTTGACCTGGCAGCCGGGAGATACGCTATTGCTTTCGGGCACGATGTACACGGGTAGAGATGCGGCGCACAAGCGTATGACGCAAATGATTGCGGATGGCGAGCAGTTGCCCGTTAACTTGCAGGGCAAGTTCATTTACTACGTGGGTCCCGTTGATCCTGTGCGCGACGAGGTGGTTGGCCCCGCAGGCCCTACGACTTCGACTCGTATGGACAAGTTCACCGATAACATTCTTGAGAACACCGGCCTTCTCGGCATGATCGGTAAGGCAGAGCGCGGGCCCGTCGCTATCGAAGCAATTCGTAAGCACAAAGCTGTCTATTTGATGGCTGTTGGCGGCGCGGCATATCTTGTTTCTAAAGCGATCACAGGTGCTGAGGTCGTCGCTTTTGAAGATCTGGGCATGGAAGCGATTTACGCCTTTACCGTTAAGGACATGCCAGTCAGTGTTGCTGTCGACGCAGAGGGGACCTCGGTTCACATTACCGGGCCAAAGGTTTGGCAAGCCGCCATTGAAGAGCAAGCGATTGAACTCTTCTAAGGCGGTCAGTTTCTCGGCGCGCTTTTTAAAGCGGTATCACCTATGGAAGAAGCGCTCTTTTATTCCGGGCGGAGGCCGACCTACCAGAGGCTTCATTAAACACGGTCGAACTCAGCTCGCGCGATGCTGCTTTAGACTCGACCTGTGGTCTCGCCCGTGACCACAGAAACACTTTATTGGCACGACTACGAGACGTCCGGAGCATCACCGGCGAATGATCGTCCCTGGCAGTTTGCGGGTGTACGAACGACACTGGATCTTGAACTTATTGGCGAGCCGCTGACGGTCTACGCTAAACCCTCGCTGGATGTGCTTCCTCACCCCGCAGCGATAAGAGTTACTGGTATTTCGCCCTATGAATGTGAAGCAAAAGGACTGACAGAGCAGGGATTCATCGCGCGTATCCACGATGAATTATCGCAGCCGGGTACCTGTGGTGTGGGCTATAACTCGCTTAGCTTTGACGATGAAGTAACCCGTTATACCCTTTGGCGAAACTTCTATGACCCCTATGCGCGTGAGTATAGCCGCGGAAACAGCCGCTGGGACCTCATCGATATCGTTCGAGCCTTTTACGCACTGCGCCCTGACAGCCTCAGCTGGCCCAAGCACCCAGACGGATCGCCTAGCTTCAAGCTAGAGGACCTGTCGGCCGCTAATGACCTCGAGCACGGTGCAGCGCACGACGCGATGTCCGATGTAACCGCAACCCTTGCCTTAGCACGGGCACTCAGATCGGCCGATGAAGCCCTGTTTGACCGACTACTGAGTCAGCGCTTCAAGACCCGTGTTGAGGCTATGTTCGATACGTATAGCATGACGCCACTGGTACACATATCGGGTCTTTTTGGCACTGACCGACATTGCCTTGGCGTCATCGTGCCATTGGCAACGCATCCCGATTTTAAGTCCGATGTGATTTGTGCGGACATCACCCGCGAGCCTAAATTTCTTGATCTGTCAGTCGAGGAAATCCGGGCACGCCTCTTCGCAAAGAAAGAGGATCTGAGCTCGCCTGATGATCGCCCCGGCTTGATGACCATCAAGGTCAATCGGGCGCCTGTATTGTTGCCCATGTCAGACATCACCCCTGAGACGGCTCGGCGATTGGGCCTTAATGGTGGTTGTTTGCGCGCTCACTTGAGTGAGTTAAGAGCGGCGAGAGCGTCTCGAGGCGCTACCTTTCCCACCGAGTGTCAGGACATATACCGATCTGCGTCCAAACGAGTTGACGCTAACCCTGACACTGCCTTGTATGGAAGTTTTGTACCCAAAGAGGATCGGGGGCTCCTTAAGGAAGTACGGGATGCTTCGCCTGCGGAGTTACGTGATCGCAGATTTGCTTTCCATGACGCTCGATTACCCGAGCTGTTATTTCGATACCGTGCGAGAAATTGGCCCGACATCTTGAGCGACGAGGAGTGTTCGCAGTGGCAAGAGCACTGCAGAATGCAGTGGGAGGCGAGTGAGCACCTCAATCTCGAGGCTTTTCAGTTAGCACTAGAAGTCGAAATGCGCACTGATGGTTTGAGCGAAAAACAGACGACTGCGCTCGCTGACTTACAGCGCTGGGTGTCGGAGAATGCCAAAGTTTTAGGTGTTAGCACGCCATCGGTTTAAACTAACATCAGGGGGGGCCTGCGTCGTTTATTGGGTGCGTCGTTTATTTGGTGCGGTGTTTCGCGCGATGTGCGCCATGAATGCGTTTAACGCCGGTTACGATCGGATATCACCGAACGGTGCTGGGTTCGAGGCGAAATTGCTGAGCTTTCAGAGAGTGCGAAAAGCGGTGAGAGAGCGAGATTTAGGGAGATAACGCTTTGAAATTTGCTGGTCATCACATCTTGGGTATCAGCCAATTTGATCGGGGTGATGTCGACCGCATATTTGAAGTGGCGGATCGTATGCGGCCTTACGCTCGCCGTGAGCGCAAGACGTCCGTGCTCGAGGGGGCCATTCTGGGCTCCATGTTTTTTGAGCCATCCACACGAACTCGCATTAGTTTTGGAAGCGCATTTAATTTGCTGGGTGGCCACGTTCGCGAAACTACGGGTTTTGAGAGTACCGCGATCGCCAAGGGCGAATCGCTCTATGACACGGCGCGGGTGCTGAGCGGCTATTCTGATGCAATCGTTATGCGCCATCCCACCGAGGGTTCGGTGAGTGAGTTTGCCACCGCCAGTCGAGTGCCAGTTATCAACGGTGGTGATGGTGCAAACGAACACCCCAGTCAGGCACTGCTAGATCTCTACACGATTCGAAGCGAACTTGCGGGCCGAGGCAGGGATGTTGACGGACTTCGCATCGCAATGGTGGGTGATCTACGTTACGGTCGAACAGTGCACTCACTGTCGCGACTGCTCACGCGATTTGAAAATATCCGTGTGAGTCTTGTCTCGCCCTCTGAGCTCAAAATGCCCGGTGCCTTGGTTGAGGAGATGCGGCAAAGCGGTGTCGAGGTTGTTGAGACCGATCAGCTTGAGGTCGGTATTGCGAACGTCGATATCGTCTACTCGACACGAATTCAGGAAGAGCGCTTTGAGTCACAGGCTGATGCTGATTTGTATCGTGGGCGATTCAGATTGAATCAGAGCATTTACACGGCGCTTTGCGAGCCGAATACCGTCATCATGCACCCGCTGCCAAGAGATTCTCGGGAGGGGGCTCAAGAGTTGGATGAGGACCTCAATGATGATCCTAATCTGGCAATTTTCAGGCAGTCGGATAATGGCGTGCTGGTAAGGATGGCCCTTTTTGCACTCATCCTCGATGTGGCAGATCAAGTCGACGATTATTCAAGGCCTGTCAATTGGAGCACCGAGCGGCGATTTTGAGAGACCGATGTTGAGACACTTGTCCCTTGCCTATGGCGCAGATGATGTTGAAGTAACTTCTCAGGAGACGGTCTTTCAGGGCTACTTTCGCATGGATGCACTTACGCTTCGTCATAAGCGTTTCGATGGGTCTTGGACGCAGGGTATTCGTCGAGAGCTCTTTCAACGCGGTGATGCAGTCGCAGTGCTGCCTTGGGATGTGAAAGAAGATCGCATTATTCTGATTGAGCAGTTCCGCCCCGGCGCTATTCGTGGGTCTGACTCGCCCTGGATGCTCGAGGCCATTGCGGGTGTCGTCGAGGATGACGAGTCCGACGAGACGGTGGCACATCGAGAAGCCTTGGAAGAAGCGGGGTGCGTTATGGATGCACTGTTGCCAATCACATCCTATTACCCGAGCCCGGGCGCTTGTTCAGAACAAATTCGCTTATTCATTGGGCGTCTCACCACTGCTGCGGTTGGCGAGGTCCGGGGTGTAGAGACTGAGAACGAGGATATTCTGGTCCATTCGGTGACTCGAAAAGAGGCTATTGCCTTGCTGGACGCAGGCAAGATTAACAACGGACTGACGATCATTGCGCTGCATTGGCTTGCTCGCCACGGCGATCGGCTACGATCGGATTGGGTAAGTTGATGAGCGAGGGTTCAGATGGGTCTGTACCCAAGAAACGGGGCCTCCTCGGTTCGAGTGTCATCGTTGGTATGGGTACGATGTTGTCGCGAGTACTTGGGCTTGCGCGGGATGTAGTTTTCGCAAACCTTTTGGGCGCCGCACCCAATGCTGATGCGTTTTTCGTCGCCTTTAAAATCCCGAACTTTCTTCGTCGGCTATTTGCTGAAGGCGCATTCGCTCAGGCATTTGTGCCTGTGCTTACCGAGGTTAAGGAAGGGGGGACGCTCGAGCAGGTGAAGGCACTGGTCAATCGCGTTGCAGGGGTGCTCGGTGGTTCGGTTTTCGTGCTGACAGCATTGGCCATGTTAATGGCGCCTTGGGTGGCCTTGGTATTCGCACCGGGTTTTAGTCGAGATGCGGCGAAATTGGCGCTTACTGCCGACTTAATCGTTTGGACGTTCCCTTATTTGATGTTGATCAGTCTCACGGGGTTTTGCGGCGCGATTTTAAATACTTACGGGCGTTTTGCCGTGCCCGCTTACACACCAGTGCTGCTCAATCTATCACTGATTTCTGCAGCTCTTTTCTGGGCGCCGACTATGCCCGAGCCGGCCATGGGCTTGGCGATGGGTGTCGCGTTGGCGGGTGTTGTTCAACTGCTTTTCCAATTGCCGTCTCTACATTCGCTAAAACTAACACCGAGACCTATTTGGGATACGAGCGATCCGAGTGTTCGTAAGATTCTAGCCCTTATGGTGCCAGCACTATTTGGCGTCTCAGTGAGTCAAATCAATTTGTTGTTCGACACTGTGCTTGCGAGTTTATTACCTGATGGCAGTGTTGCCTGGCTTTACTACTCGGACCGACTGACAGAGTTACCTTTGGGTGTGTTCGCGATCGCGATTGCAACGGTGATTCTGCCCACTTTGTCTGCGCTCAGCACGCGCGCCGACTCGGCGGCATTTTCACAGACGTTGGTTTGGGCCATACGGAACGTATTACTTATCGCCGTCCCTGCAACGGTTGCGCTTTGGATTTTGGCTGAGCCCATTTTGGCAACCTTTTTCCAGTATGGCGCATTCTCAGAGGGCGATGTCACTATGGCGGCGGCAAGCCTTCGTGCCTACACCCTAGGGCTGGGGGCTTTTATGCTGATCAAGGTTTTAGCGCCTGGCTATTACGCGCGTCAGGATATGAAGACGCCTGTGAAGATTGGGATCATTGCGATGGTGAGCAATATGGTGCTGAACGTGGCATTTGTATTCCCACTCATGTGGCACTTCGATATGGGCCATGTCGGTCTTGCCCTGGCCACAAGCGCATCGGCCTGGATAAACGCAGGGTTACTTTTCTTCGGATTGCGTCGCGGCGGTGTGCCACTGGCAGGTGCGCTTGGCGGCAAATATGCGCTGCGTTTACTGGCAGCGGTTACAGGAATGGCGACCTTGCTCACCTTCATAACACCTGAGGGTGAGCTATGGCTGCAGGCTGACCTTTGGTGGCGTATCTCGCGTGTGTCAGTGCTGGTTTTCGCTGGGCTGGCCAGTTTTATGCTGCTTATTGGCCTGCTCGGCGTAAGGCTTAGAGAAATTGAGGATCCGAGTCTGCACTGATCGAGATTGTCGGCGTCTGCTTCTGTATACTTCTTCCTAGTTCTTCTTATCGTTCAGGCATCATGAAACTCATTCGCGGATTGCACAATCTTTCGGACTTGATGCTCTCACAGAGCGCGGTCACGATTGGTGTTTTCGATGGTGTCCATCGAGGCCATCAAGAGGTCCTCGCCCATCTCAAGCGCGAGGCACAGTCGCTAGGTCTTCAAACAGCCGTTATTACGTTTGAGCCTATGCCCGGTGAGTTTTTATTTCCTGACAAAGCACCACCCCGTTTGATGACGTTTCGGGAGAAGTATCAAGCGCTAGAGAAGCTAGGTATCGACTATTTGCTGTGCTTACGCTTTAGTGATCGTCTGCGGACTATGAGCCCTCGCGCGTTTGTTGAAGATATTTTCGTCGAGGGATTAAACGCGCGCTACATCGCGTTCGGCGACGATTTTCGGTTTGGAGAAAATCGTGCAGGGGATCTCTTATTCACTGAGGCGCTCTCGGCTGAAATGGGTTATCAGGTGGTTCCTACATCGACGTTTGACATCCAAGGAGAGCGCGTTAGTAGTACACGGATTCGTGCAGCGTTGGCGCGGGCGGACTTTGAGCTTGCGGCTGAGTTACTGGGCAGGCCCTTCAAACTTTCGGGAAAAGTACTCAAAGGTAAGCAGTTAGGGCGAACTATCGGGTCGCCAACCGCCAATATTGCGCTCAAGCGTGTAAAGTCGCCGCTACACGGTGTTTACGCGGTTAGGGTGACCGGAGGTGGACTGAGCGATGCGCCCGGCGTGGCGAACGTAGGCGTGAGGCCCACCGTCAATGACGGCACGCTTGCGAACCTTGAGGTACACCTTTTTGATTTTGACGGTGACCTCTACGGAGAGCGCCTTGATGTGGAGTTTGTGATAAAGCTCCGAGACGAGAAGAAGTTTGAATCGTTGGATGCGCTCAAGGCCGCGATTGCGGTCGATCAGCAGACTGCGCGAGAGTGGCACGCACTGCACGCGGCGAAATAGGAAGAGAACACAGTTCAAAGATGACTGACTACAAAACGACATTAAACCTGCCTCAGACCGCGTTCCCAATGAAGGCCAATCTCACTCAGCGTGAGCCGCAGCGGCTTAAGCAATGGGAAGCGATGGGCCTCTATCAGAAAATGCGGGCTGCGGGTTCGGGCAAGCCGACGTTCATTTTGCATGACGGCCCTCCCTATGCGAATGGAGAACTACACGTGGGCCATGCGGTAAATAAAATCCTTAAAGACATCATCACCAAGTCTAAGACGTTGTCAGGTTTTGACGCGCCTTACATTCCTGGCTGGGACTGTCACGGCTTACCCATTGAGCTCAACGTTGAGAAGAAAGTTGGCAAGCCAGGCCACAAAGTGACTGCGGCAGAGTTTCGTCAGAAGTGTCGCGAGTACGCGGCTAAACAAGTGGACAACCAACGCGAGGACTTTAAACGCATGGGGGTCGTCGGCGATTGGGACGACCCTTACCTGACAATGAACTTCGAGTTCGAAGCGAATATCGTCCGTACGCTAGGAAAAATCATCGAAAACGGTCACCTTCAACAAGGCGCTAAGCCCGTTCACTGGTGTTTAGATTGTGGATCCGCATTGGCCGAGGCTGAGGTTGAGTACCAAGATAAGGTCTCCTCTGCGGTGGATGTCGCGTTTCCTTTTGCTGACTCCGTGCAGGCAGAGGCGATTTTAGGCGATACCGGGCTCGATAAGTTGTCGGTTGCGATCTGGACGACCACACCTTGGACACTCGCAGCGAATCGCGGTGTCAGCATCGCCGCAGACCTCGATTACGTTGTTCTCAACGTCAATGGCCATGGGGTTTTGGTAGCCGAAGCCCTAGTGCAAGCATGCGCCACGCGTTTTGGAGTCGAAGAAGTGGATATCCGGGCCACTGTAAAAGGTGAGCTGCTAGATCGCGTTTTCGTCATACCGCCTTTCGCGACCGAACCCGTACCGCTGATGCTGGGTGATCACGTCACGACCGATGCGGGGACCGGATGTGTACACACAGCGCCCGCGCACGGTCTTGAGGATTTCCATATCGGCAAAGCCTACGACCTTGAGGTGTATAACCCCGTCGGTGGCAACGGTGTTTATTTGCCGGGTACGCCCGTCTTTGAAGGCAAGCACATTTTCAAAGCCAACGACGAGATCGTCGCTGAGTTGGAGGCGCGCGGTATCCTGTTATGCCACAAGCCATTTACGCACTCTTATCCTCATTGTTGGCGCCATAAAACGCCGATTATTTTTCGTGCAACTTCGCAGTGGTTTATTTCGATGGAGCGCCAGGGTCTGCTCGCAGAGGCTAAAAAGGCGGTCGATGTGGTCACCTGGGTACCTGATTGGGGACGCGCACGAATTGACGCAATGCTTGAGAATCGACCTGACTGGTGTGTTTCGCGCCAACGCACGTGGGGTGCACCGATTCCACTATTCGTCAACAAAGTCGACGGTAGTCTGCACTCGAATAGCGTAACGCTGATCGAAGAGGTCGCGACCCGTATTGAATCAAAAGGCGTCGACGCATGGTTCGAGCTTGAGGCAAGCGAGCTATTGGGTGATGAAGCTGACCAATATGAAAAGGTCACCGATACGCTCGATGTCTGGTTTGACTCTGGCGTGACCCACGCATGTGTTTTGCGAGATCGCGATGGATTGGCGTCACCTGCCGACTTATATTTGGAAGGATCCGATCAGCACCGAGGCTGGTTCCAATCGTCACTACTGACTGGTATCGGTGCATTTAATGAGTCGCCCTACCGTCAGGTGCTGACCCACGGCTTCACGGTCGATGGTGAGGGTCGAAAGATGTCAAAGTCGATCGGCAACATCATCCCCGCTAAGAAAGCGATGAATGATATGGGTGCCGATATTTTGCGTCTCTGGGTATCGTCGGCCGACTACCGAAATGAAATCGCTGCGAGCGATGAAATCTTTAAGCGCACATCAGATACCTATCGACGCATCCGTAATACCGCGCGCTTTTTGCTGGCCAACCTCGCAGGGTTCGAACCCACAACAGATTTGGTGGAGAGCTCAGAGCTGCTGCCTTTGGATCGTTGGATTGTGTCCAAGACGAAGGACTTGCAGGCCGAGTTGATCGAGGCGTACAACACTTATCAGTTCCATCACGTGTATCACAAGGTTCACAACTTCTGCAGCGGTGAGCTAGGTGGTTTTTATCTTGATGTGATCAAGGATCGGCAGTACACAACGCAGACTGATTCTTTAGCTAGACGGTCCTGTCAGACGGCGCTCTATCACATGGCCGAGGCCATCAGTCGCTGGATTGCCCCCGTCCTCAGTTTTACAGCAGAGGAGATTTGGGAAAATCTTCCGGGGGAGCGGGAAGAATCGGTGTTCCTAGCTGAGTGGTATGCGTTACCGTCGACGGATGAAAGTAGTGCGATGGGAGATGCGTTCTGGACAAGGTGCTTGGCAGTTCGTCAGGACGTTAACAAGGCAATGGAAGCCGAGCGCGGTGCTGGCAATTTACGTGGATCCCTCGATGCAAGCGTAGTGCTCTATGTCTCCGATGAGCTCCATGCATCACTTGCGATGTTGGGGGACGAGCTGCGTTTTGTCCTAATCACCTCGGGCGCCGAAATCGCTAATATCGCAGACGCGCCTGCGGATGCCCTGGTCGGCGATGTCGACGGATTAAAGGTGGTTGTCAGCGCGAGCGAAGCTGAGAAGTGCGAGCGTTGCTGGCATAGACGCGACGACGTCGGCGCTCACGCCGACCATCCAACGTTGTGCGGCCGCTGTGTCTCCAATGTCGCTGGCGATGGCGAGACACGGCACTTTGCGTAGCGTCTGTCAGCGGCTGTGCTCTCACAAAGAGCCTTTAAATATAGAAGGGCCTGTAAACCTGCAGGAACCTGGGACCCAAGAGGGGCATGACACCCGATATGAGTGACATCCAGAAGAGTGCAAACAGCGAAAGGGATGAATCTAGCTCGCTCTTCTTGCGGGCGTTATCAAACCCCTGGCTTGGGTTTTTGCTGGCGGCAGTGGTTATTGGGGTTGATCAGTACACCAAAGCTTTGGCAAGCGCGGAGCTTCAATATCGTGTGCCAGTTGAGATTACCTCGTGGTTCGATTTGATGCTTGCACACAATACAGGTGCTGCGTTCAGCTTCTTAGCCAGCGCCGGTGGTTGGCAGCGATGGTTTCTTGCGGGCGTTGCGTTGGCAGTGAGTCTTGTTGTTGCCGTTTGGTTGACTCGACTAAAGCGCTCCGACCTGACATTGGGTATCGCGCTAGGTTTGATTCTGGGTGGTGGCTTGGGAAATTTAATCGACCGAGTAAGCCTCGGTTATGTCGTTGATTTCATTTCATGGCACTACAACGATTGGTATTGGCCCGCCTTCAATATAGCGGATTCGGCCATTTGTGTAGGTGCGGTGTTGTTGGTGTGGGATAGCTTTTTTGCCGAAACCCGTTAGTAGGCTGGTAAGCAAGTTAATTAGATAGGTGAGTATGGCAAACGATCTGCAAATTACAGAGAGCACCAAAGTGTCGCTGAACTTCTCGATAACGCTCGACAGCGGTGAGGTTATTGACAGTAATTTTGATCACGAACCCGCCAGCTTCGTTATGGGCGATGGCTCGTTATTGCCAGGCTTTGAAGCGTGCCTTGTGGGTATGAAAGGCGGGGACGAGGGTGTTTTCATCATTACCCCCGAGCAGGGTTTTGGAGAGCCTCAGGAAGCGAACTATCAGGACATCCCGCGTCATACCTTTAGTAACGACTCCGAGCTCGAGATCGGAATGGTATTTTCTTTCGCCGATGCCGCAGGCAGCGAACTCCCGGGCATTGTTGACTCTTTCGATGAAGATACAGTCCGTGTTAACTTCAATCACCCACTCGCGGGACGCACCCTCAGGTTTGAGGTGAAAATCGACCGCGTGGAACCAGCGGAGTTGCACTGATGACAGTGATGCTTGCCAACCCGCGCGGATTTTGTGCTGGTGTTGATCGGGCGATCGACATCGTTAACCGCGCGCTTGAAGTCTTCGGACAGCCTATATACGTCCGCCACGAAGTCGTGCACAACAAGACCGTTGTCGATGACCTTAGGGGTCGGGGCGCCGTCTTTGTCGAAGAACTTGACGAAGTTCCAGACGATGCAATTGTTATCTTCAGTGCCCATGGCGTTTCCAAAGCTGTTCAGGATGAGGCGGCGAACCGTGGCCTCCAAGTATTCGATGCGACCTGTCCCTTGGTAACCAAGGTGCACGTCGAAGTGACTGCGTTCAGTAGGTCTGGCAAGGAATGTATTCTTATCGGCCACAAGGGACATCCTGAGGTGGAAGGTACCATGGGACAGTACGATCGGGCCAATGGCGGTGAGATGTATCTTGTTGAGGATGAGGAACAGGCGTCAAGTCTTGTTGTACGAGACCCTGATAATTTGTCTTATGTGACACAAACTACGTTGTCCGTGGACGATACCGCAAAAGTCATCGAGGCACTCAGAGCCCGTTTCCCTAATATCCAGGGGCCGCGTAAGGACGACATTTGCTATGCCACGCAGAACCGACAAGATGCGGTTCGAGCCCTCGCCGAGAAAGCCAACGTCGTTCTCGTTGTGGGTTCGCCCAACAGCTCTAACTCCAATCGTTTGAAGGAACTCGCGGAGCGGTGTGGTTCGCGTGCTTACCTTATCGATTCGTCTGCGATGATTGACCCAAGCTGGGTTTCTGAAGGTGATACGGTGGGTGTAACGGCCGGGGCGTCAGCACCCGAGCATTTAGTCGAGGGCGTTGTCTCTTGGCTAAAGGGGCAGGGCCATACGAATGTCGAATCGCTCGACGGTCAGCAAGAGAATATTACCTTCTCGCTTCCCAAGGAACTTCGTATTCCGGCCGTTGAAGTGAACTGAGTAACCTCATGCAGACAGAGTGTGCAGCTAGTTCCAGGTTTTAAGAAGAAGCCTCAGCCGCTGGGTAGTCAATAAGCCAGAGTGCCTTTCGGTAAACGTTGTAAACAGCGAAGAGCTCTGAGCGGTCGATGGTATCCTTGTCGCCCGGCGACGTATCTTCAGACATCGTTTGATCAGTGTTTTATCATTGTCCCCGCACTATAGCAGTGCGCACGACAGCAGTAACAGTACCGCGAGCGAACAACTCGTAACGAGGAGTAACAGCGCATGAAAGTTGTCATGGGACAGCTCAATACTTGGGTGGGAGACATTCAGGGTAACGCCGATAAGGTAATCAGCGTCGCGTCGGAGGTGGCGTCAGACGATGAGCCGTTATTGCTCGTTTTCCCCGAGCTTACGCTGACTGGGTACCCACCAGAAGATTTGTTGATGCGAGACAGTCTTCACGATCAAATCGAAACTGCGTTGATGCGCTTGGCGTCAGAGCTTCCTGCAGAACTGTATGCGGTCATTGGTTATCCGCGCCGCTCTGGCGGTCAGCTTTTCAACGCGGCGGGAGTCATTCACCGTGGCGCCATTATTGGTGAGTACTTCAAGCAGCGGTTGCCAAACTACCAAGTGTTTGACGAGAAGCGATATTTTGCCGAGGGAAAAGGTGCCTGCGTGGTGGATGTGGCCGGTATCAAGGTGGGTATTACCATTTGCGAGGATATCTGGCATCGAGAGCCAGCCTATGAGGCTGCCAGGTCCGGCGCCGAGTTGCTTATCAATTTGAATGCCAGTCCCTTCCACCGAGGTAAGCACAAAGAGCGATGGCAAGTGCTTGCGGATCGTGCGACCGAGCAGAACATCCCCATGATCTATGTTAATCAGGTCGGTGGTCAGGACGAGCTTGTATTCGACGGTGGCTCCTTTGCCGTGAACGCCGATGGTGAACTGGCGACGGTTGCGCCCGACTTCGAGGAGGGAAGCTACGAGCTCTCAGTCTCCCGCACGGTGCGCGGCGTCGAGATCGCCCAGGGTGTCGCCGCATCGGCACTGTCTGACATAGCGGCCGTTTGGCAGGCTTTAGTGTTAGGTGTGCGCGATTACGTTGAGAAGAATGGTTTTCCTGGCGTTGTACTTGGCTTATCGGGCGGTATCGATTCGGCAGTCACGCTCGCTGTGGCCGTTGACGCGCTCGGCGCTGATCGTGTGCAAGCAGTCATGATGCCGTTTAAGTACACCGCTGACATCAGCGTCGCCGACGCGGGTGAGCAGGCGTCCATCATGGGCGTTGAGTACGATGTCATCTCGATTGAGCCCATTTACGACATGTTCATGTCGGGGCTGCTAGAGCAGTTCGAGGGCACAAAGGTCGATACCACCGAGGAGAACCTCCAAGCGAGATGTCGCGGCGTGCTGCTGATGTCAATTTCCAACAAAAAGCATCGTCTCGTACTGACCACAGGTAATAAGAGCGAGTTGGCAGTGGGATATTCAACGTTGTATGGCGATATGGCCGGTGGTTTCGATGCGCTTAAGGATTGCCCGAAGATGCTTGTGTATGCGTTAGCGCGCTACCGAAACACCCTCGGTTACTGTATTCCTCAGCGGGTAATCGATCGTCCTCCTTCGGCCGAACTGGCGCCCGATCAAACAGACCAGGACAACTTACCGCCCTACGAGGAGCTCGATGAGATTATCGAGCGCTACGTTGAGGAGGATCAGAGCCCCGAGCAGATCGTTGCGGCAGGGTTTGCTGAGTCGGATGTAAGGCGCGTCATACGCCTAGTCGACTTAAACGAGTACAAGCGACGTCAGGCACCGGTGGGTGTTCGCATTTCAACACGGGGTTTTGGTCGAGACCGTCGCTATCCTATTTCTTGGGCCTGGCGTAAGAGTTAAACAACGCATAGGCGCGTTTCGCAGAGCGCCGTGGGGAAAGGCGCGTGATGGCATTCGCATCAGAAGGCGGGTTTCGGTCGAGATCGTCGCGGCCTCATTGCTCGGGCTTGGAGAAAACCTTGGAGCGCACGTAGCACACCTCACAGAATGCTGCGGGAGTCTGCTTATCTGAATGAGTAAGCTTGGACTCTTTATAATCTGGGTAGAGCTTTGCTCTGGAGACTTTCGTTAAAGAACGTTACCGAAGCGGTGTCTCGCCTAAAAGTAGAGCAAGCTTAGGACTCGAAGCCGGGCCGATAGTCGAACTGCGGTGCTGCGGGTGGATCCAGCAGTCCAAAGGTCACATCGTTAAGCCATGAGCGCTCGAAGCCCTCGATGTCGTAACCGCCCTTAAAATTGCAGTCCGTATCAACATTAGGGTGCTCTGGGTAGTTGGCGCAAAGAACGCGCACCGAATCCATTGCCAATTCACTCATCTCGAGCAGGATGTACGCTTGTGCCATCACCGCTAAGCCATCGGCAACCGCCGTTGTTTCCTGCATGTTCTCGACGACATTCTGGCCGCGCTTTAGCGCCGCCATATAAGCACCACGCTTAAAGTAGTAGTTGGCAACGTGAATCTCATGGCGCGCCAACATGTTTCGGATATACACCATCCGTGCGCGCGCATCCTGAGCGTATCGGCTGTTGGGGTAGCGCGTCAGTAATTGGGTAAATTCATCGAACGCCTCTCGCACACCACTGACATCACGCTTGGAGTCATCACTGGGAATGAGCGACGAAAAGAAATTTTTGTTCATGTCATAAGCTGACACGCCTTTCATGTAGTAAGCGAAGTCCACGCTCGGATGCTGTGGATGAAGACGGATAAAGCGATCCGCCGCTTCAATGGCGGCTTCGCTCTGGTATGCACCGTAATGCGCGTAAATAAGTTCGAGTTGTGCTTGCTCCGCATATTTCCCAAACGGGTAGCGACTCTCAAGCTGCTGCAACGCACTGATTGCGAGATCAAAGTTCGAGGTATCCAAGAACCGCTGAGCCCGTCGATACATCTGCTGCTCACCGGAGTTGAGGTCAACCTCCAGCTCATCATCACCTTCAAATAACGCACAACCCGATAACCCAGCGCTCATTATGAGAAGGGTGATGAGCCATTTGCCCCCAAAAATTACAGGCTTAGTCACTGCTGTTGCTTCCATCTGATAGCATCACACCTTCACATTCTAACCTGCGGTTCCACTTTGATCACAGCTCTCATTTCATTTGGTGGTGAAGATGTCGACGATTAATCCCAGTGACAAGATCTTCACGGCCCAGGTCCCTATCCAGCACCACGGTATGCGCTTGGACCAAGTCGCTGCCGAGTTGTTCCCTGATTACTCCAGAAATCGTCTGGCCACCTGGATAAAAGCAGGGCGGCTAACGCTGGATGGCAACGCGGTGAAGCCAAGGGAAAAGGTGGTAGCAGGTGCTGTACTCCAGCTGGAGGTGGACGATGAGCCTGTTATCGACTGGCAGCCACAGGAGATGCCGCTTGATGTTTTGTACGAGGACGAAAATATCCTTGTCATTAACAAGCCCGCAGGCGTTGTTGTTCATCCGGCGGCCGGACACGCTGACGGTACGCTGGTAAACGCATTGCTGGCGTACGCACCGGAACTCGACGCCTTACCACGGGGCGGTATTGTGCACCGTCTCGATAAAGAGACCTCCGGCATCATGTTCGTCGCTCGGTCGTCGCTTGCACACAAGTCCCTGGTGGCGCAGTTATCGGAGCGCACGGTGTCTCGGACCTATTGCGCGGTTTGCACCGGCGCATTGACCGGTGGTGGGAAGATCGACGCGCCGATTGATCGTCATCCGACAGCTCGCACAAAGATGGCAGTCGTGGCAGATGGGAAACCTGCGGTTACGCACTATCGCATTGCCCATCGTTTCAAGCACTACACCCAACTCCAAGTGAACTTGGAAACGGGTCGGACCCACCAAATACGCGTGCATATGGCGCACCGCAAATGGCCATTGATTGGCGACCCGATTTATGGAGGACGTCAGCGGATACCGGCGGGTGCTTCGGAGCTTTTAATTTCGACTTTGCGCAACTTTCCTCGCCAGGCGCTTCACGCACAGGCTCTGGAATTTGAGCACCCGGCGAGTGGTGACTGGATGGAATTTGAGACCGATCTGCCGGATGATCTGGTGAATCTGCTCGAAGTTCTCGACAGCGAGGATCGCTTTGGCAGCTGATTTACCTGCATCCACCTGGCTCCAGCCCGATCTGGGTGTGCCGGGCGTTCGCGTTGTATGTACGACACGAGAGGGTGGCTCGAGTCTAGGGCGTTATGCAGGGCTTAATGTCGGCGACCACGTAGGTGACGATGCTAAACATGTCGAACAGAATCGGGCCAATCTTCAGGCGTTTCTCCCGCCTCAACGCACGATTACCTGGATGAAACAGGTGCACGGAACGCAGGTACTCAACGCACAGTCCGAATATGCTCAAGGGGTTGAAGCTGACGCGATATGGACGGACGACAAGGCGTTTGCGTGTACCGTTATGACGGCAGATTGCCTACCGATTGTGCTTACGGATATTCGTGGGCGCTGCATTGCAGCCGTGCATGGAGGCTGGCGTGGTTTGGCGAGCAATATTTTGCGGGAAACGGTTGAGGCCCTACCTACCCCAGGCGCGGATCTTGTTGCGTGGCTCGGTCCCGCAATTGGTCCAACGGCGTTTGAGGTGGGTGGCGACGTCTTGGCCGCGTTCTATCTCGCTGAGAATGATGCTGCCGTGCATACGGTTCAGGGGGCTGAGGGCAAATACCTTCTCGATCTTAATATGATTGCTAGCCGCCAGCTTCTATCGCTTGGACTGCATGCAGAGAATGTCTTGGGCGGAGAGGTTTGCACATTCTCAAACACCGACCACTTTTACTCCCATCGACGCGATGGTGTCACCGGGCGAATGGCAACCGCTATCTATTTTGAGTAGAAGTTGATTTCGAGTCGTAAACGGCTGTTTCGCGTAAAGACTACGCGGTGAAAAGAAGCCTTGAAAAATAACCTTACAAATCCCATGTCTATTGCTAACTGAGGATCTGAGCGGCGAGCACACGGTAATGCGCCGGTTTCACGCTCAATAAGAGCTCCAAGAGAGCTGGTTAGGAGATGGATATGCGAATGGATAAATTGACGAATCCGCTGCAGCAGGCGCTGGGTGATGCCCAGTCACTCGCAGTGGGTCGCGATCATTCGATGATCGAACCTGTGCACGTGATGAGTGCTTTTATAAATCAATCGGGCAGCGCAATTGTGCCCTTGCTGCAAAAGGCCGGTGCGAACATGGCCACACTCAAATCAGGTGTCGAGCAAGCCCTGGCTAAAGTGGCAAGACTCGCCGATAGCACCGGTGATGTTCAGGGCTCACAAGCCTTGGGTCGTTTGCTCAATCGTGCCGACAAACTGTCCCAAGAGCGCGGCGATGCCTACATATCAAGCGACGTTGTACTGCTCGCCATGGCGGAGAAAAGTTCACCATTGTCAGCGCTGATTAAGGATGCTGGACTGTCTGAGGTGTCGCTCAAAAAAGCGATCGATGACGTCCGTGGCGGTGAGGGTGTTCAATCTCCGGATGCTGAAGAGCAGCGCCAAGCATTGGAGAAGTACACGGTCGATCTCACTGCTCGCGCTGAAGCCGGTGAGCTCGACCCCGTGATTGGACGTGATGACGAGATACGTCGCACGATTCAGGTGCTACAGCGCCGAACTAAGAACAACCCTGTCTTGATCGGTGAGCCGGGTGTCGGTAAGACGGCCATTATCGAGGGGCTGGCGCAGCGGGTTGTCAATGGTGAGGTTCCTGAGGGCCTCAAAGGCAAGCGTATTTTAGCCCTAGATCTTGGCTCGCTACTTGCCGGCGCTAAGTTTAGGGGAGACTTCGAGGAGCGCTTAAAGGCGGTGCTCAACGAGCTCGGTAAAGAGGGCGGGCGCGTTATTTTATTCATCGACGAGCTTCACACCATGGTAGGGGCAGGTAAGACCGAGGGTTCTATGGATGCCGGTAACATGCTCAAGCCCGCCTTGGCACGTGGTGAGCTGCATTGTGTCGGTGCGACCACGCTCAATGAATACCGGCAGTACGTCGAAAAAGACGCGGCGCTCGAACGTCGATTCCAACGGGTTTTGGTGGATGAGCCCAACGAAGAAGACACTATTGCCATTCTTAGAGGCCTCAAAGAGCGATACGAGGTTCACCATTCGGTGGCTATCACCGATAGTGCCATCATCGCCGCGGCACGGCTCAGTCAGCGTTACATCACCGATCGGCAGCTGCCGGACAAGGCAATCGACCTTATCGACGAGGCGGCGAGTCGTATTCGAATGGAAATCGACTCAAAGCCAGAGTCGATGGACAAGCTAGAGAGGCGGCTCATTCAGCTCAAAATTGAGCGGGAGGCCGTTAAGAAGGACACCACAGAGGCGGCTATTAAGCAGGTTGAATTGCTTGATGAGCAGATTGCCCTTGTTCAGCGCGAGTTTGCGGACCTCGAAGAGGTCTGGACTGCCGAGAAAGCCGTGGTGCAAGGGTCGGCTCAAATAAAAAGTGATATTGAACAGGCTAAGCAGGATCTTGAGGCGGCGCATCGCGCCGGTGATTTGGCGCGTATGTCCGAGATTCAGTATGGGGTGATCCCCGAGCTTGAGAAGCGGTTAGAAGCTGCTGAGGGCGCAGATCAGCCTGAGCCGACATTGCTGCGATCACGTGTGACCGAGGATGAAGTTGCTGAGGTGGTAGCGCGATGGACGGGTATTCCCGTGTCGAAAATGCTTGAGGGCGATCGAAGTCGGTTGCTTCGCATGGAGGCGTCGCTCAAAGAGCGAGTGGTCGGACAGGATGAGGCTGTTACCGTCGTGGCAAACGCTATCCGTCGATCGCGTGCGGGTCTCTCAGACCCCAAACGCCCCAACGGTTCGTTCTTGTTCTTAGGACCCACAGGCGTTGGTAAGACAGAGTTGTGCAAATCGCTAGCGGAGTTTTTGTTTGACTCTGATCAATCGATGGTCCGTATCGACATGTCTGAGTTTATGGAAAAGCACTCGGTTGCTCGGTTAATTGGTGCGCCTCCGGGCTACGTTGGTTACGAGGAGGGTGGCTATCTCACCGAGGCCGTCAGACGACGCCCATACTCGGTTCTACTTCTTGACGAGATCGAAAAGGCGCATCCGGATGTCTTCAACATCCTGTTGCAAGTGCTGGATGATGGACGGCTTACTGACGGTCAGGGCCGCACGGTTGATTTCCGTAATACCGTGATAGTCATGACGTCTAACTTGGGTTCTGACATCATTCAGGATATGGCAAATGATGACTATGACGATATGAAACGCGAGGTCATGGGCGCCGTTGCCGAGAACTTCCGGCCAGAGTTTATCAATCGTATCGATGAGTCGGTGGTTTTCCATCCTCTCGGCGCAGACCACATTCGTGCGATTGCAGAGATTCAGTTAAAAGGACTCGCTGAGCGGCTGCAGGATCGCGAGTTAACGCTCGAAATCTCAGACGCGGTGTTCGAGCAATTGTCGCGTGTTGGCTTTGATCCGGTGTTTGGTGCACGGCCGCTAAAACGCGCGATTCAGCAGTTGGTGGAAAACCCTCTGGCGCAGGCAATTCTCGAAGGGCAGTTCAGTCCAGGTGATCAGGTGTACGCAGCCCTGGATGGCTCGACGTTGAAATTTGCCAGCGAAGCGCTACTCGACAGAGCCCCTGAGGCACCGGCAACAAAAAGCTTGCATTGACCGCGCTGTTAACGTCGATGAAGGCCTGTCTCCACAGGCCTTTCTTAATCCTTAGATCACGTTCAAGTCACCAGCAGGTCATGCCTTGGGTCCAGTTTGATAGAGGCGACCCCCGGATTTTCGCCGAACTACGCCTGTAAGAGCTTCAATAATCACGTTTTCACGCCATTACTTGACTTAGATTGAGTCGATACCGAAACTACGCGACGTCACGCGAACGGCAACGGTTATTGGTGAGTACCCTCATCCTCTGACCCACCTTTATAACGGGATAGTTATCTGGGCTGTTTGCGGGTTCCGTCAGTGATGCGCAGGTATATGTGTTTCACGCTCGGGCTCGACACTGCGCTACCTCGCAGGACGGCCGAACACGGGTTTCGTGATCGATGTTCTGGATGGTTTCCGGATCGATCCGGCCAGTGGTTCGTGCGACAGACCTCGGTGCGCACGCAAGAAGCAAACTCATTTCGCGTTCTCACCGTAAGGCATAAACACGGAGGGAGCGACACAGTGGAACAACTTTCAGGCGGAGACATGATCGTTCGCGCACTCGAAGACGAGGGCGTTGAATACATATTTGGTTATCCGGGCGGTGCAGCGCTGCACATTTACGACGCTATTTTTAAAGCGAATTCGGTACCCCATATCCTCGTGCGACACGAGCAGGCTGCGACGCACGCGGCAGATGGCTATGCGCGCGCAACAGGCAAGCCCGGTGTTGTCCTCGTGACTTCAGGTCCCGGCGCGACTAATGCGATTACAGGCATTGCCACTGCCTATATGGATTCGATCCCGATGGTTGTTATCTCGGGCCAGGTTCAGAGCCATCTGATCGGCGAGGACGCTTTTCAAGAAACCGACATGGTTGGTATTTCACGTCCTATCGTGAAGCACTCTTTTATGGTCCAGCGCACCGAGGATATTCCAAGCATCATCAAGAAAGCGTTTTATATTGCGACCACTGGCCGTCCCGGCCCCGTTGTTGTTGATGTGCCAAAGGATCTGACGCACCCCGAGCATAAATTTGATTACGAATACCCAGAGACGGTCTCTATACGCTCGTACCAGCCCTCGGAGAAGGGTCATTCAGGCCAAGTGCGCAAGGCGGCAAGACTTTTGTTAAACGCGAAGCGTCCTGTGATTTACGCCGGTGGTGGCGTAATTCAGGGCGAGGGCAGCACGTTGCTCACGCAATTAGCACGAAAGCTCAATTACCCAGTAACGAATACGCTGATGGGTTTGGGCGCCTATCCCGCGACTGATCGGCAATTCCTCGGCATGCTTGGCATGCATGGCTTCTACGAGGCCAACATGGCGATGCATCACAGCGACGTTATTCTCGCCGTGGGTGCGCGCTTTGATGACCGAGTCACGAATACGGTTAGTAAGTTTTGCCCCGGCGCAAAGATTATTCATATCGATGTTGATCCCGCATCCATTGCGAAAATCGTGCCGGTAGATATCCCAATCGTCGGCCCCGTCACCACTGTTCTTAAGGATTTGGAAACCCAGATTGATCAGCAACTGGCGGCCTCAGAGCGCGTTCTGCCCGACGCAGAAGCGCTAGGTGAATGGTGGACGCAGATTGAAAGCTGGCGCGAGGCGCACGGTCTGTGGCATGGACGTCGCTACGGTGAGTCGGACTTCATCATGCCGCAGGACGCGATAACAGCGCTTTATGAAGCCACCAATGGCGAAGCCTACGTTACGTCAGATGTGGGTCAACACCAGATGTTCGCTGCGCAGTACTACAAGTTCGACTATCCCCGTCGCTGGATTAACTCGGGCGGTCTTGGAACCATGGGCTTTGGTTTACCCGCAGCTATGGGTATCAAGCTCGCGATGCCCGAAGCTGAAGTGGCGTGCGTCACCGGCGAGGGCAGCATCCAGATGAATATTCAAGAGCTATCCACATGCTCTCAGTATGAGGTGCCGGTAAAAATCGTCAACCTGCGTAATAACTACCTCGGCATGGTGAAGCAGTGGCAGGACATGCAATACGACAGTCGTTACTCAGAAAGTCACTATGCAAGCTCCTTGCCCGATTTTGTGAAGCTGGTCGAGGCCTATGGGCACGTTGGCATGCAGATCAAAGACAAGGCGGATCTTGAGCCTGCGATGCGCGAGGCCTTCGCGCTGAGAGACCGGCTGGTATTCCTGGATATTTTTGTCGAGCCGCATGAGCATGTTTATCCCATGCATGTGGCGCCAAACGGTGCCATGAAAGATATGTGGTTGAGTAAGACGGAGAGAACTTGAACATGAGACGTATACTTTCCGTATTGATGGAGAACGAACCCGGTGCATTGTCGCGCGTGGTGGGTCTCTTTTCGCAGCGCGGCTATAACATCGAAAGCCTGAACGTTGCACCAACAACAGACCACACGCTGTCTCGTTTGACGCTCACCACATCAGGTGATGATCTTAAGATCGAGCAAATCACGAAGCATCTAAACAAAATTGTGGATGTGGTGAAGGTGGTTGATCTTACCGAGGGTGCACACGTTGAGCGTGACATGCTGTTGGTGAAGGTCCGTGCTGAGGGTGCACACCGTGATGAGGTTAAGCGCACGACTGATATTTTCCGAGGGCAAATAATCGACGTGGGTCCCTGCACCTACATCATTCAGCTGACTGGCCCTATCGATAAACTTGATTCTTTTCTGGCTGCGTTAGGTGAGGCAGAGGTGCTAGAGGTTGTTCGATCGGGTGTCGCAGGCATGGCACGCGGTGAGAAGGTCCTTTCGGTCTAATAGAAGCGATCTCCTTTCTGAAGGACTGCCTTTGTTGGACCGAGTTCGCTTGAGCGCGTTGGGCGTCCACTGTGTCGTGTTTTTAGACAAGTCTAATTGACTCTGGCGTCTTGCTGAGAGTCACTGAGGGATAACTTTTTGGAACCCGCTCATGCACTCGTCCCTTGCTGTCTTGCCGTATGTTCTTAAGCGTTTAACTGCGCTTGCTTTAATCACAACACTCGCTGCTTGCGGCGGAGGTGGTGGTGGATCCACTCCGACACCTGTTGTTACACCACCGCCTGCACCCGTTGATATGACAGCACCTACCATTTCGTTGGCGGGCGATGCTGAAATGGCGGTTGAGCAAGGCACTGAATTCACGGATCCAGGAGCCACCGCAAGTGATGAAACCGATGGCACAGTATCGGTGTCCGTTAGCGGGTCGGTTGATGCAAACACAGCCGGAACCTACACGCTCACTTATACCGCGAGTGATGCCGCGGGTAACGAGGCATCTGCCCAACGGGTTGTTACAGTTGCTGATACCACCAGTCCAACCATTCAACTGAACGGTGAGAGCGCAATAACGCTTGTAGAGGGAGATGCGTATTCTGAACCCGGGGCGTCTGCCTCAGACAGTGTCGACGGACAGTTGACAGTTGTTATTACGGGTGAGGTTGGCAGTAACCCCGGCGAGTACACACTGACCTACACTGCAACTGACGTGGCTGGAAATACGGTTTCGGTCGATAGAGTCGTGACTGTTGAGGCGGCACCCAATGGTGGTGGCGGTGGTGGCGATGGTGGCGGTGATGGAAATGGTGGCGGTGGAACGCCGGTTGACACTACTGCACCAGTAATCACGCTTTCAGGGTCCGCGACACTGAGTGTTGAGCAGGGAACAAGTTTCACCGACCCTGGTGCGTCTGCACAGGATGACGTCGATGGTTCGGTTGAGGTAACGGTAGCTGGGGCTGTCGACGTCAACTCGGCTGGCAGTTACACATTAACCTATAGCGCCACAGACAGCGCTGGAAATACGGCGTCGGCAAGCCGGACGGTGACGGTTGCTGACACCACTCCACCCGTGGTGACACTCATAGGCAGCGGTTCCATCACTCTCGCTGCGGATGCGACGTACACGGAAGCGGGGGCGAACGCCACCGACAGTGTTGATGGTGCTCTAACTGTAGAGATTACGGGTAACGTCGGGAGCGCTGCAGGCACCTATCGAATTACCTATACGGCCACAGACGCTGCAGGAAACACGGCAAATGTGCAAAGAATTATCACCGTTCTGGATAGCGATTCATCCACTGGCGATGGTGTTCAAAGTGTCCTTTCGCAAGGCGTTGTAGATGGTGTTTGGGATCGTGGTATTAATGCGTTCGACCAAGCGATAGATTTTGGCGACTGCAGTAACGACGGTGGAGCAGGGTGCCCCTCGATTTCGTGGGAGTTTGTGAGCGACGCAGATCGCGGTGACGTTCTCCAAGTAACTCACGCTAATAACGGTCAGCTTGCCGGTCTATTCTTCGGAGCCAATACGGGCGTTGATCTGAGTAGCTACGCTAATGGCGCCATCGAGTTTGATGTAAAGGTTGTGTCAGGGGACCCTGAAATAACGATGAAACTTGACTGCTTTTACCCCTGTACATCGGGTGATCAAGTGCTGGGTCCAAAAGGTGTCGGTGACTGGGAAGCTGTCAGTGTTCCAATGAGTCAGCTGAGAGGTGCAGGACTGGATATCACTGATGTAAATACCGGTCTTGTTATTTGGGCGAGCAAGTTTCAAGACACAGTGTTTCAGCTGGACAACGTGCGATTCACGGGTTTTGACGCCGACGCGGGAACAGCTCCTCCCGTTGTAACCGTGCCCTACACCCTTACTACAATGGGCCTTGGAAGCTACTCTGATACGATCAACCCAGCAAGTTACAAGTGCGCAAACGATTACGGCGCGTGGTTGTACAACGCGGGCGTGATCCCTTTTACCAACCTCGGCACTTGCGACAATGTAGCTTCAGCGCGCCCGGTTAAACGCATGCCACAACTCGCGGGTGATGCGGCTCAAACACATACTATGACGCACCGATGGTGGGGCTCTGTCTCCTTTGTTGGGGAGATGCGTATCGGCGATCCCAACGGCGCAGGCTACATCACACCTGATCCGTTTATCGCGAGACTCAACGAGCGCGGGCTCAGAGTTATGTCGATTCCGACGGGTCTCTCTGCAGGCCCCGGCGGGTTTGGCTACACCATTCCAGATCCTTTCTCCGAGGTGTTTGACGGGGCAGCAATCGGTAACTCGGCGCACAGCAACATGGAAGCGAAGCTTCTTGATTACTCGGAAGGGGCGGTCACCGCAGGCTGGTATGACGGTAATACGCTTGTGATGGAAGCGACCTTTGTTTACGGCTCCCCCTATATTTTCTTCGAGGTGTATTCTGGGTCGCCTCAAATTAAAACCTGGCCAAATGCAACCGACGGACAGCGCGGTATTTGGCACGAGGGTGGTAACAGCCTCGGGGTTTGGACAGCCATTGCCGGTGGGCGTAATAATTTCTTGGTTGTCGGTGATGCGGGAACGACCTTCAATAATGCCGACAGTGCAACCGTCACGATCTCTGCACCATCCGGCTCTTTCACACTAGCGTGGGCACCCGATGAGTCGGCGAGTGTTCGACAAACCCTTGAAACTTATGCACGTAATATCGTGAGGGATGTCACGATTGATTACGCAGTTGATCGCACGGACAACTCGGTAACAGTGAGTCACCGTTATCTGGACAGTACCGGTAGCGAGGTGGAGACGCTTGCGGGTCTCATGCCCCTTCATTGGAAGCGTGCGACAGGTCTTACCTATGCCACATCGACAAGAAGTGCGCGTGGTTTGATCAAGTTTGCGCCGACATCAGCGTTTGATTACGAGCTGGCTTCAGTGGGCGTACTGCCATCCTTGCCTTTGATGGATGGCTCGCTCGACGAGACTGTTTTGCGGAATTTGGTCACAGAGTTTGTAGACGGCGGTCCGAGTTACTGGAATACGGCAAATGACACCTATTGGAACGGTAAAGCTGTCGGCCGGTTGTCAGAAGTCCTTGCATTGGCGGATCAGCTCGGCATGACCACGGAAGCGAGGACCCTTCGAGATTGGTTAAAAGCTGAATTGGCAGACTGGATGAGTGCCGAGAATCAGGGCACGCTCGACGATGGGAACTACTTCGTCTACGACGAGGACTGGAGCACGTTGCTGGGTATGGAAGAGTCTTTCTATGCGCATACGCTATTGCAGGATCACCACTTCCATTACGGCTACTTTGTTCGTGCTGCGGCTGAGGTCTGCCGTGTCGATAAGGGCTTCTGCAGCGCCGAGCAGTACGGGCCAATGTTCGAGTTATTAATCCGTGACTATGCGGGTGGTCGAAACGACACAATGTTCCCATACCTTCGAAATTTTGATCCGGCAAATGGCTTCTCATGGGCCTCGGGCGAAGTAAACTTTGCTCGCGGAAACAACAACGAGTCGACCTCGGAAGCGGCTAATGCCTATGGTGCGATGGTGCTTTATGGGTTGGCGACCGGTAATGATGAGATCACCGAGCGTGGTATGTATCTCCATGCGTCGACCTCGGCCACGTATTGGGAATATTGGAATGATATCGATGGCTGGCGCGGTGGTGACGCAGATGCGCGCAATTTCCCCCCAGGCTACCCCCGCATAACGACGTCCATAATTTGGGGCGAGGGGAGCGCCTTCTCGACGTGGTTCAGCCCAGCCTTTGCCCACATTTTGGGCATCCAGGGACTGCCATCAAACCCGCTGATTATGCACGTGGGGTTGTACGCAGATTATCTGGACGATTACGTAGCGCTCGGTCTAGAGGAGTCTGCTAACGGCAAACCATCGGGGCTACCAGCGGATCAGTGGACCGATCTCTGGTGGAATTTGTGGTCTATGACCGACGCTGATAGTGCGATTGCAGACTACGAGGCGACGCCGAATTATCAGCCGGAGGCTGGCGAGGCCCCCGCTCACACTTACCACTGGCTATACACCATGCGTGCATTGGGTGAGCTTCAGACGGGTACAGGTGCTATCACGGCCGACCACCCTGCGGCCATGGTGTTTCAAACTGACGCAGGCACTACGAACTATGTGGTTTACAACTACACCGACGCGATAGTTAACGTCACCTTTAGTGACGGCACCGTTGTAGAAGCAGCGGCTAACCAGTTCACGGTGCAGCAAATGTAAGAACGCCGTTCTGTATAAGATGTTCGGTATTAAAAGGCCCGACCTCTTCTAGGTTGGGCTTTTTTTTACCCTGCTTTTGTAGGTGTCTAACCCAAGCGAATTATTAGTGAGTGGGAGTGCTGTTAAAGACCCGTACGTCGGAATTCACCGTTACGCGGTTCATACAGCGATAGCCAGGGAGATAGTCAGCCAGCGCATAGTGCTGCGTTACCCGGTTATCCCATATGGCGACTGAGTTATCGCGCCACCGGAATCTGACTTGATGTTCGGGCTGATCAATATGCTGGTAAAGGTATTCCAGCAGACGGTCGCTTTCCGCTTTCAGCATGCCCACAATGTGTTGGGTGAACGATCGGTTGACGTTGATGTACTTCGCACCGGTTACTGGGTGGGTTTCAATTACGGGGTGGACCCAGGCGCCATTACTGCGAACACCTTCGTTCATGGCGTCGATGTTGAGATCAGCGCCGAGGTAGTCGTTTCGAAAGCAACCGATGTCATGTACTGCGTCCAGCGTCTCTAGCATTTGCTGCATGTGCGGTGCGAGGTTGTCATAGGCGAGCGCCATGTTAGCCCAAAGCGTATCGCCTCCCGTCTCGGGAACTGACTTGGCATATAGAATCGACATGAAGGGCGGCGACTCGCGAAAGGTCAAATCCTTGTGCCAATCGTTCGTATCGGGCGGTCGATTCTCGTCATTCTCTAAAATTGTAATCGCAGGGATGCGCTCGTGGTTTTGATATACCGGATGGGGAATATCAATCTCCCCAAAGTGCTCACCGAGTGCAATATGCTGCTCGGGCGTCATTTTTTGATCTCTGAAAAACACGACTAGATGGACCATAAGTGCGTCATAGACGGCTTGTGCGCCCTCAGGTGTAATGTTGCCTAAATCGATATCTATTTCTGCACCCAGCGCTGGTGTTAGACGCTCTATTCTCACGTTGGCTTCCCCTTATAGGGTCGACGCATGCCTGTCGTCGATTCCCTATTCTACTGCCGAGCATTATGGCTGCGAGCATAGACTCGATATCAATCATGGGGCAATGAAAAACGACGTAGCCGCTTGGGAATTTGCAATTCGACATCGCCCAGCGGATGAGTGCCAGATAACGCCGAGCCGGAACGACCGGGCAGGTGCTGGGGTGCCATGTGCAGCGGGAAGCGGTTGTGAGCAATGCTGGTCTTGAACTGGTATCCGATACACTAACGCGAGTAGCGACCGACTAAGGTCATTAGTGGTTTAGCCCTCTACTCTTTAATGAGAGGGAGGTCGCGAGGCTAGGCCGCGGAGAGATCTCCCGTTTCACGTTTAGGATTAACATTCACAGGGCACCAATACACTGAGTGATTGCAGCGTCAAACCGCCGAGGTATTAGGCGGCTACCGGAACGTCGCTCGGTTCTTTTTGGGGTTTGTCTGCGGCGTCCTCGCCCCCAACATTGAGCTCTGCCGGTGCCAACTGATGTTCCTCGGCAATCTCGCCTGCTCTGGGGTCTTGTTGTAACGCAGCTGGTGCGGTAGTGGGTGTTGCAGCAACAAAACTGCTTTGTTCTCCTGTTGGTACAGCGGTAGCGCCTTTGGGTTGCATGGCAATAAAGGCAGCAAAAATAGCGCACGCTGTGGCTATTAGGCTGAATAAAATCTCTCCCTCTGCCGTGCGCATTGCCCAGCCAAACATGAACGAGCCAATCGCAGCACCTACCGCATTTAGAAGCAAAACCGATGATCCAATCATGACGAACTCCTCGCGCTCAGAGTTATCGGCTGCCTTGGCTAACGAAACGGCGTAGAGTGAATTGCTGGCAGCGCCGAATGCAGCGGCGCCAATCAAAAGCGAGGTGGTGTCCTCAGCGGTGGACAGGTAGAGCGCAGCCAAACTGCTCATTGCACACAAGAAGGCAAGAACATGGCGCCGGTCGATATGGTCGGATGCGAGTCCAATCGGGTACTGCACTAGCGCACCGCTCAGAATGCTCACAGCAATAAATGTGGGGGCAAACTCAGCATCGCCCGTGACGCTGACAACGTGCACAGCACCGAGCGTCCAGAACGTGCCGATCACAACACCAGAGCCCAGCGCACCAGCGAACGCTGTGTGAGAGCGCCGGTACAGCTTCAAAAAGTCTATACGTGTCGCAGGAACAGGTGCCGGTGCGAGTGAACTTGTGAGACTCACCGGGATGATCGCGCAACCAATTAAAATGGAAATAACGGCAAAGACCTGTGCAGCGTTGCCATAGGTGAGCCCAAGGATGCCTTGGCCCGCTGCCATCGCTGTCAGAACGATAAAGGTGTAAATGCCGAGAACGCGCCCGTGACTGCTTGCGTCGGCTTGGTCAGAAAGCCAGCTTTCCACTACGGTGTAGGCTCCACACATAACGGCCCCGAGTAAGAACCGGACCAGCACCCACGCCCAGCCTGCGTCGGTCATGGGCAGCACTTGGAAGCAGCAGAGGAATACTGCCATCAGTGTTGTGAAGCTACGAATGTGACCCACCTTGGCGATAATGTGGGGTACGACGAGTGCCCCCGATATGAAGCCAATAAAGTAAGCAGAACCGGAGAGGCCGATGACTGTTTGCGACAGACCGATCTCGCTCGCCATGAGTGGCAAGAAAGTCATATGCAGGCCGTGCCCCGTTAGTAAAAACGCGGTGGTCAGCAACAGTGAGAAAACAGATCGAACGCAGCTCATTTCGCCCGGCCAAGGTGATTCAGAAGCGCGCATTCTCTTTGTTTTTTGTTGCCGCGCAAGCGTTCTGACTTGTGAATTTTGCGCTTAGTGATGACCGTAAATTTTTACTCGTTTTGAGTGCAAAGTAATTTTCGATATTTGGCTTGAGAGCGTCGTTTGCGGACAATCTGATGGCATCGCTCTGCCGCTGGGTTTTTGCCAGTTTCGCAGTTTTGGAGCCCTTATTTTTCTGACAAAAATGGCCCAGATGCTGAGGTTTGATAGCTGATTTGTAATCGTTATTCTGGGTTTATCGATTCGTGCGAAAGCGAACTAATAGAACGCCATATTTTTGCGGTTTATTAGGGACCAAATAAATCTGGAGAAAACACGCTGGAAAAAACTTTTCCGCGGAGCGGCGTTACAGTACGTTTGTCGTGATGTTGTAGTGCTTATGGAACTGCAACCTTAGAAAATAATGAGAATGGCACGACCTAAATGAACAATCGTAGGTAGCGCATAAACCGTGGGTCAGCCATCGCACTTGCAGAGAATGCACTCATAAAGAATGCACCAATGAAGAACGCACCCATAAAATTAGCACCCACAAAAAGGTGTGCTAAATGTCGCCGCAGGAGGCGATGCCTATGAACACACTCGCCTCGCCGTCAGCTCGGGCACTCACGCCCGATTTTTACGATTACCCGCTAAGCCCGCTTTCCTCTGCAGTCTGCGAGGGTGACTTCGTTCACGTGTTTTGGCCGGATGATCTGAAGTTGGCTTGTTTCAAGTTCTGGCTTCGAGAGAACGCAATGGGTCAGGGCGGTATCGATCTGGCAACACGCGAATGCATTCTCGACCCTGCAGACCTTACGGACGATACCGCATTGAAATTGGCTGTGGTGGACAACTCCGGTGACTTGATAGTCGAGTGGGGTCATGACGGTCAGCGATCTGTCTATCACTCGGGTTGGTTGCGCCATATTGCCGAAAACAAGCATCGACCCAGCAGCTGGCTGCCGGAGGCGCAGTCGTGGACGACAGCCTCGATCGGTGAAGTGCCCCGTGAAGACGGTGCTCCCGCGTTGGAGAGCGATGACACCATCCGTGCACTGCTCAACAACCTAATGGTTTACGGTGCCTGTGTTCTGGAAAACTCACCAACACACGAAGGGTACCTACTTGAGCTTGCTGAGCGTATTGGGCCAGTGCGCGACAGTAACTTTGGTCGCATTTGGGATGTCCGCGCTGATGTTAATTTGGCGGGAGACGCAGCAACGAATACGACAGCCAATACGGGGCTGCGTTTAGGACCGCATTCAGATTTGCCCACGCGCGAGGTTCCTCCTGGCTTTCAATTTTTGCACTGCTTGATTAATGACGCTGACGGTGGCGAGTCGACCTTGACCGATGGTGCAGCTTTGATCGAGGCACTTGAACGAGATCATCCGGAGGCGTTTGAGCTTCTCTACACACGGCACTGGATTTTCTTTAACCGTGGACCCGGTATAGACCACCGGTGGTCTGCACCGATTATCGATTACCTACCTGGCTCTGACACGCCAACGATTCGTGCGTTCTATCCGGTTCGTGCTTTTCCCGCTATGGCGACTGAGGACGTGGGCCGCTGTTATGACGCGCTCCGCTTGTTCCACCAAATGGCCGATCGGCCGGAGTTCGAACTGAAGTTCCGACTCACCGCGGGAGACATTATGTGTTTCGATAATCGCCGAGTACTTCATGGCAGGGATGCGTTTACGGGATCAGGCAAGCGACACTTGCAGGGTATCTACATTGATCGCGATGAAATTATGTCGCGAGGTCGTGCGTTAAATCGCGCGGCAAAGAGCGGAGGTTAATTACTTTAGTCGCCGCCAGCTATTTACGGTGTCACTTTACTGGAGCGCTCTGCGTCTGGGGTTGTCGCTAGCGTGCTGCCCACGGAAACAAGTCTTCAAAGAGCTGTCTGTGGGCATTTTTTTGGGATTCGGAGCTACCGTGAGGCCTTTTGGGAAAAGTCCTCTTAGGGAGGGTCTTGGTAGTGGCTGCTAGGGCCTGATTAGGAACTGAGTAGAAATTGAGAAGAAACTGGGTCGGGCCTAGGTAGGGACCCATTATTGCCTAAGTACTGCCCGGGTAGGCATACATTTGAAGTAAGCGCTGCAAGTAACCCCTGCAAGCAAGCCCATCGGAAGCGATGTGCGACCTATGGGAGGTACGAGTGTCTCACTGGGCGGAGGGTAAATTAAAAGACCGTCAAAAGCGCGAGCAAAACGTCGTTCGTAACAGTAAGCTTAAGCACTGAAGTCAGTGTTTAGGCACTGGAAAACCGTAACGACTGACATCTCTCATACGCAATAACGTCATAAGAATAGGGAGACACCATGCCATTGGCCATGCGCAAGAAAGTTTTCATCACCGCAGCTCTCACAGGCTCCGGCGGCACCCAGGATCGAAGCGATAAAGTTCCACGCAGTCCTGAGCAGATAGCGGATGACGCGATTGAAGCCGCGAAAGCGGGCGCTGCCGTTGTTCACTGTCACGTGCGCGACCCTGAAACTGGGGCGCCCGGGCGCGATGTTCATCTTTACAAAGAAGTTGTTGAGCGCATTCGCGCCTCAGACACCGATGTCGTGGTGAACCTAACAGCGGGTATGGGCGGAGACATTGTCTTTGGACCACCCGAGGCACCCTTACCGTTGCAGGAAGCCGGTACCGACATGGTATCGGCAGCTGAGCGTGTCGAGCACCTTGAAGTCTGCCGGCCCGAGATCGCGACACTCGACTGTGGGACTATGAATTTCGCCGAAGCCGACTACGTGATGACCAATACGCCAGGTATGCTGCGTGATATGGCGCGGCGTATGACCGAGCTTGGCATTCAAATTGAGATCGAAGCGTTTGACACGGGGCACCTTTGGTTTGCCAAGCAGTTGGTAGAAGAGGGTGCGATTAAGGACCCCGTCATGGTTCAGCTGTGTATGGGTATTCCGTGGGGTGCACCGGATGACATGAATACCTTCATGGCCATGGTGAATAACGTGCCCAGTAACTGGGTGCACTCGGCCTTCAGTATCGGTAAGAATCAAATGTCTTTCGTGGCGGCAGCCGTGCTGTCGGGCGGCAACGTGCGCGTGGGCCTCGAAGACAACCTCTGGTTAGAGCGTGGGCGTCTGGCGTCAAACGCTGAGCTTGTTGAAAAGGCCGCAGGCATTATCACGGCGATGGGTGTGGAGATCATGACACCAGCCGAAGTCCGTGCCGAACTCAACCTGGTGAAGCGAGACCCTGTTTAATGGCGAATCAGCGAAAAACGGCTGCCGTCATTGGTGGTGGTGTCATTGGCTCGGGCTGGGCGACACGTTTTTTATTAAACGGCTGGGATGTTCGCTTCTTTGACCCAAGTGAGGACGCGGAGCGGATATTGTACGCGGTCATTGATCGAGGGCGCGAGGCGATGCCTGCGCTGTGCGATGTCGTGCCAGAGGAAGGAAGTTTGACCATCGCGACATCAACGGCAGATGCGGTCGCCGGTGCTATCTACATTCAGGAATCGACTCCCGAGCGTATCGAGGTAAAACGCGCTGTCCTGAAGTCTATTCAAGAGTATTCTGATGCTAGTGCGATTGTTGCTTCCTCGACATCGGGCTTCATGCCCAGTGAGCTTCAGGAAGACGCCATTCGCCCCGAGCAAATTATCGTATCGCACCCATACAACCCAGTTTATCTGTTGCCGCTGGTAGAGGTGGTGGCTTCGCCTGCAGTGCCCGCCGAGGTCACGGAGCGCGCGAGCGATTACCTCGAGTCGGTATCGATGAAGCCAGTTGTGCTGGGCGCAGAGGTGCCCGCACACGTCGGCGATCGTCTGCTGGAGGCGCTGTGGCGCGAGGCGCTATGGTTGGTGAAAGATGGTGTCGCAACAACGGGCCAAATCGACGACATCATTACCCACAGCTTTGGTCTGCGCTGGGCGCAAAAGGGACTCTTCGAGACCTATCGCGTGGCGGGCGGCCAAGCCGGCATGAAACACTTCCTTGAGCAGTTCGGGCCCTGTCTTGAATGGCCCTGGACTAAACTTATGGATGTGCCCGATCTCGATGAGGCCCTGATTGACCGCATTGTCGAGCAGTCGGACGAGCAAGCGGCGGGCCGTACGGTCATGCAGCTTGAAAACGAGCGCGATCGTAACCTGGTTGCACTGCTTAAAGCATTGCGGGCGGAAGACGCCGCCGCTGGCGCGTTTCTCAATGAGATCAATCGACGCCAACAGGCAGATGGATGACTGATGAGCTGCTAGACGATCCTTGCGAAGGTGGTGTGATTGAGAGCCCACTCCCTGTATGGCGTCCGAGCCAAGATCGCGTCGCTCGTTCTGCGCTGACTGTATTTCACGCTTTCGTTAGTAAGCGATTTCCCGAAATTGACGTATCCACGTACGAAGCGCTACATCACTGGTCGATAACCGCTACTCACGACTTCTGGCGATGTATTTGGGACTACTGTGAGGTTATCGCAAGCGAGCCGAGCGATGTGGTGGGCCGCGATTTGGAGAAAATGCCCGGTGCTTCGTGGTTTCCTGATGCAAGGCTGAATTTTGCTGAGAACCTTTTAAGACGTCGAGACGATGCAACAGCCCTTGTATCACTGCTCGAAGATGGCACGCGCAAAGAGACCACCTTCGGCGAGTTGTATGCACAAGTGGCCGCAATAGCCGCTGCGCTTAGAGCGCACGGTGTTGAGTCCGGCGATCGCGTTGCCGGGTTTATGCCGAATGTGACAGAGACGGTGGTAGCCATGTTAGCAGCGACCAGTGTCGGTGCCGTGTGGACCTCTTGCTCTCCTGATTTTGGCTTTCAGGGCGTGATGGATCGGTTTGGCCAGGTGAAACCCAAAGTCTTGTTTGCGGCAGATGGCTATCACTACAACGGTAAGGCCCATGACTCGCTCGACAAGGTGCATCAGATCGCTGATGAGATTGATAGCCTCGAGCACGTTGTCATCGTCGAGATGATCGAGCAGGCGTCTGACACTTCAACCATAGAGGGTAGAATAGACGATAGAGAGGGTATTGCGCTGTATTCTGACTGGCTACGTGAGCACGCAGGTGTCAGAGAGATCGAGTTTGAGCAATTACCCTTCGATCACCCGCTTTACATCATGTACTCCTCGGGAACGACCGGTGCGCCAAAATGTATTGTGCATGGGGCTGGCGGTACGCTCATTCAGCATTTGAAGGAACACAGGCTTCACTGTGACATAGGGCCCGAGGACACGCTGTTCTACTTCACCACCTGCGGTTGGATGATGTGGAACTGGTTGGTGTCGGGTCTCGCTAGCGGTGCAACGCTGGTTCTGTATGACGGCTCGCCGTTTGCGAATGAGGGAAGGGTGCTTCTCGACGCCATTGACCGCGAGCGCATTACGGTATTTGGCACGAGCGCCAAGTTCATCTCAGGTATTGAAAAAGCAGGGCTCAAGCCGCGTCAATCGCACGATCTCTCAACACTCAGGACGATATTGTCTACCGGCTCACCACTTTCGCACGAGAGTTTCGCGTACGTTTATCGGGATGTAAAAGCCGATGTGTTACTGGCTTCAATTGCTGGCGGCACGGACATCATTTCCTGTTTTGTTGGCGGTTGCCCGACTCGACCCGTTTACGCAGGGCAGATCCAGTGTCGGGCGCTCGGCATGGCGGTCGAGTTTTGGGATGAGGCTGGCGAACCACTTGAGAGAGGCAAAGGCGAGTTGGTTTGTAAAAGGCCGTTCCCCAGTATGCCGATTGGTTTTTGGAACGATGAAGACGGCGGCAAATACCATCGCGCGTATTTCGCTCAGTTCGACAACGTTTGGTGCCATGGCGATTACGGCGAGCTAACGGCTGAGGATGGTGCGATTATTCACGGACGATCCGATGCGGTGCTGAACCCGGGTGGCGTTCGCATTGGCACCGCCGAAATTTACCGACAAGTCGAAAAGCTCGACGTCATCGTTGAGAGTGTCGTGATTGGGCAAAACTGGGAGGACGATGTCCGCGTGGTTTTGTTTGTGGTGCTTAGAGCGGGTGAAGTCCTCGACGAGCAACTGGCTAAGGCAGTACGAAGTACTATTCGCTTGAACGCCACGCCACGCCATGTACCTGCCAAGATTATCCAGGTGCTGGAAATCCCTCGGACCTTAAGTGGCAAGATCGTTGAGATTGCCGTACGCGAGGTGGTCCACGGACGTCCGGTGAATAATATAGATGCGCTCGCTAACCCCGAAGCGCTTGAGCACTTTGTAGGGCTCTCTGCGCTTGCTGAGTAGATACGCTGCAGTCGTTACGAAGAACCAGAAGGGAAACGGAAGGTAAGGTGAGCCTGCCCCTAGAGGCTACTCGGTAGCTGAACCTCTGCACTAGGTCGTTGGGCTCTGCGGTCGACACCCTGATCGATCTTCTTACGCCTATGTGTGACCATTTTTTCATGCAGGAGCGTGATGTTCCGACTTCCTGTGTCCTTGAAAAGAAACGGTAGTAAGCCATGGAAAAGGCAGGCTAGGCCGGTCAATAACAACGTTGTGCCAAAGCCGCTCGCTTGTCGCAGGTGTTGCCAGTACGACTCGCCTACGGACGCTGGATGCGATGTAAACCAATGTTTCATAGAGCCTCCTCTCAAGTCACTTCGTTTTAGGCCGTTGTCTTTGGCCGCTGTCCTTCTTCGCTGGTCTTTCGTTACGGGTCTTTCTTGACGTGTCTATAGCAAGGGCCATTTGTGACTATCATAGTTGCGGAGTCGTTAAATTTCGTTTCTTTATTTGACTAATATCGACAATAAATAGAAGGTTATTCTAATATTGGCTAGATTTTTAAAAAATACTTTCTAATTTTTATGGATTCTATCGACCGTAAGATTTTGCGCGAATTACAACGCGATTGCTCTGGTTCGATCGCAGAGATTGCGGAGCGCGCGGGCGTATCGCAAACACCGTGTTGGCGACGGATCAAAAAGCTTGAAGAGGCCGGGTACATAACACAGCGAGTGGCACTGCTCGATCAAGACTTATTGAACTTGGGTATGACGGCTTACGTGATGATCAAAACCTCACATCACGATGACGCATGGCTGAAGCGTTTTTCCGAGGGAGTGGCCTTAATACCGGAGGTTATGGAAATCCATCGAATGGCGGGCGACATAGACTACTTGCTCAAAATTGTTGCCACCGATATGAGCGACTACGACCGTATTTATAAACGGCTTATTACGGTGGCTGAGCTCTTTGATGTTAGTGCGTCTTTCTCTATGGAGCGCATTAAAACATCGACCGAGCTGCCGTTAGACCGGATTGGCGCCCCGCGCTGACAGCAGCTTAGGGTGATTCATTAAAGCAGCCCCTGGTGGTAGGGCGCTCAGGCGAGTTGGTCACGTCGGTAACACTCCCAATTCCAAGCGCTCTGCGCAATTTCATCGATGCTGTCATGCTTTGGCGTCCAGCCCAAATCGTTACGTGCT
>Ga0181606_10000031_pt1 | contig 112924 bp, 97 predicted proteins | sample 041ome_10_FD_132994 | JGI IMG/M metagenome (GOLD analysis project Ga0181606, IMG submission 132994) | Coastal salt marsh microbial communities from the Groves Creek Marsh, Skidaway Island, Georgia - 041412US metaG (megahit assembly) | ecosystem: Environmental > Aquatic > Marine > Intertidal... | reverse complement strand
GGCGAATCAACCGAGATGCGCTGCTGGTAGTCCTTGCGGAACACGATCACGATCGGCTCGGCCTCGCTGGTGTCGGCGACTTCGCCGGCCGCGTCGTAGTCGACCGTGGTGATGGTGCCGGTGAAACGGACGCCGTTGACGGCGTTTAGGGCATTTTCACCACCGAGAAAGGTGCGCGCCAGGGTGATGACGGTGTTGGGTTGGCCGTGGGCCACGGCGGTCAACACGCTCGACCACAGCAACAGGCGAAGAAGGTTTTTCATGACAAGGGAAGGAACGGAACGGTGGGGTTCGGAGCAAAGCCAGCCGGAGCCTATGCCGAAACAGGCCGAAATCAATCGGCGATGGGAGAGGTTTACTCCCACTCGATCGTGGCGGGCGGTTTGGAGCTGATGTCGAGAACCACGCGGGACACGTCGCGCACTTCGTTGGTGATGCGGTTGGAAACGCGGGCCAGGAGGTCGTAGGGCAACTTGGTCCAATCGGCGGTCATCGCGTCGATACTCTCCACCACCCGGATGGCGATGACCCAGGCATAGTTACGCTCGTCGCCAATGACGCCGACCGACTTGACCGGCAGGAAGACGCAGAACGATTGCCAGACCTTCCAATACCAGTCGGTCGCCTTCATCTCTTCCATCAGGATCGCGTCGGCCTCCTTGAGCACGTCGAGCTTGGCCTTGGAGATTTCACCCAGCACGCGTACGCCGAGACCCGGGCCGGGGAACGGCTGACGCCAGACCACCTCACGCGGCAGGCCGAGCGCGGCGCCGACCTGGCGGACCTCGTCCTTGAAGAGCTCGCGCAGGGGTTCGAGCAGCTTGAGCTTCATGCGCTCCGGCAGCCCGCCGACGTTGTGGTGGCTCTTGATCAGCGCCGCCGGGTTGTCGCCGATGGCGACCGACTCGATGACGTCGGGATAAAGCGTGCCCTGCGCCAGGTAGTCGGCGTGGCCGATCTGCTTGAGCGACTTCTCGAACACTTCGACAAAGGTGCGGCCGATGATCTTGCGCTTTTGCTCGGGCTCCTCGACGCCCTTGAGCCGGCGCAGGAACAGTCTGGAAGCATCGACCACGCGCAGGTCGATGTTGAAGTGGTCACCGTAGAGTTTCTCCACGGCCTCGCGCTCACCCTTGCGCAGCAGGCCGTTGTCGACGAACACGCAGGTGAGCTGCTTCCTGACCGCCTTGTGGATGAGGGCGGCGGCCACAGAGGAGTCGACCCCGCCGGAGAGACCGAGGATGACACGCGATTTGCCGACCGTCCTGCGGATGTCCTTCACCGCCTGGTCGATGTAGTCCTGGGTCGTCCAGTCCTGCTTGGCGGCGCAGACCTTGAGCAGAAAATTGCGGATGACGTCGACGCCCCGCTCGGTGTGGAAGACCTCGGGGTGGAACTGGATGCCATAGAAGTCGCGCTGGCGGTCCTCGATGACCGCGAAGGGCGAGTTGTCCGTGACCCCGATCGCGTCGAAGCCCGGCGGCAGCGCCGTGAGTTTGTCGCCGTGGGAGTTCCAAACCTTGAGTTTGTGCGGCAGACGGTAGAACAGGCGGCCGGGTTTGACGATGTTGAGTGCGCCGAGCCCGAACTCGCGTTCCCTGCTCTTGGCCACCTTGCCGCCGAGCATCTTGCCCATGAGCTGAATGCCGTAGCAGATCCCGAGCACGGGCACGCCGAGTTCGAACAGCTTCGGATCGGGAATCGGCGCCGTGGGCGAGAACACACTGCTGGGCCCGCCGGACAGGATGATGCCGATAACCTCGTCGCGCTTCAGCTGCTCGGCCGGGGTCGAGTAATGGTAGATCTTGGAATAGACCTCACACTCGCGGATGCGGCGGGCGATGACCTGCGTGTATTGGGAACCGAAATCGAGGACGGCAATCGTCTGAGCCATGGGGGAGCAAAAGCATCCCCGATACCGGAATCAAGTGGCGAAGCCCGCGCCGCCGCTAAAATCGCAATTTGCCATTTTCATGGCCGCAATGCGGGCACGACGCGAGCGGCTGGATGCCCCGCACCGCATAGATCCGGTCGCACCGGATGCAGTGAAAGGTCGTCCGCCGCCGTTCGGTCTCGAAGCGGGCGTGATCGCGGCGGTCGTAATACATCCAAAGCCCGAGAAACAGTACGGCCACGAGCAGGCAGAAGATGAGGGCGGCGGTGGACAGTTCGAACATGGTGGACGACGCGATCAACGTGCCGAGGGTGACTCGTTCCGCAACTGGCAAAAGAAAGCGCCGTCCCGCGGAGGCAGGACGGCGCGCAAAAGAGAGGAAGCAAAGGACCGCTTACTCGGCCTTCTTCTCGGTCGACTCTTCGCTGTCGGCGGCTTCGGCGGCCGGGGCGGCGGCTTCCGCTTCGGCAGCGGGAGCTTCCTCGGCGGGAGCGGCTTCTGCAACGACCGGAGCAGCCGGAGCAGCAGCCGGCTTGGCCTTGGCGCCCTTCTTTTTCGGCTTCTTGTAGCCGGGGTCATCGGCCTTGATGAACTCGATCAGCGCCATCTCGGCGGCGTCGCCGATGCGCTGGCCCAGCTTGTAGATGCGGGTGTAGCCGCCCGGGCGGTTTTCGAATTCGGAGACCTTGTCATCGAACAGCATGGCGATCGCGGCCGGGTCGCGCACATCGCGGAGGGCGAGGCGGCGCAGGTGGAGCTTGTCCTTCTGCTCGGTCTTGGCCGCGGCCTTCTTGGCCTTGGTCACGATCTTTTCGATGAACGGACGCAGGGCCTTGGCCTTGGTCAGCGTGGTCTTGATGCGACCGTGCGTGATGAGCGCGACGGAGAGGTTGGAGAGCATGGCCTCGCGGTGTTCGCGGGTCACGCCCAGGGACTGGCGGTGAACTTTATGACGCATTGTGGTGTGGCTTGACGGTGAGTGGCCTCCGATCGGCTACCGGGCTGCAGCGTTGGGCGGCACGGCGGCGCAAAGGCCGGGTTGGGTACGGAACCGGGCGTGACCACGGAGGCCACGCCCGACCCGCAAACTCAGATTTCCTTCTTCGTGTCGAGGAGGCGCTCGTCGAACTTCATGCCGAGCGAGAGACCAAGAGCCTCCAGCTTGTCCTTGATTTCGTTGAGCGACTTCTTGCCGAAGTTGCGGTACTTGAGCATCTCCTGCTCGGTCTTCATGGCGAGTTCGCCGACCGTGGTGATGTTCGCGTTGTTGAGGCAGTTGGCGGCGCGGACCGAAAGCTCGATCTCGTTGACCGACATATTGAGGAGCTTGCGGAGCTTGTTCTGCTCCTCGCTGACCTCGGACTGCTGGTTCTCGAACTCGAAGTTCTCCTCGGAGACGCGGTCAAACACGTCGAGGTGATGCTTGAGGATCGAGGCGGATTGCTTGAGGGCGTCGTCCGGCGTGATGCGGCCGTCGGTCCAGACCTCCAGGATCAGCTTGTCGTAATCGGTGATCTGACCCACGCGGGTGTTTTCGACCGCGTATTTGACGAGCTTGACCGGGGAGTAGAGCGAATCGATCGGGATGACGCCGATGGCCTGCTCCTCCTTCTTGTTGAGCTCGCCCGGGCAGTAGCCGCGGCCGGTCTTGATCTCGATCTCGGCGCTGAACGACTGGGACTTGTCGAGGGTGCAGATGACCTGGTCCGGGTTGACGATGGTGATGTTGGCATCGGCCTGGATATCGGCAGCGGTGACGGCACCGGCCCGTTTGACCTGGATGAGCAGGGTGATCGGGTCGCGCTTTTCCTTGACGATGAGAACCTTCTTCAGGTTCAGGACGATGTCGGTGACATCCTCGACGACCCCGTCGATGCTCTGGAACTCATGGTTGACGCCGTCGATCTTGATGGAGGCGATGGCGGAACCCTCGATGGAGCTCAGGAGCACCCGGCGCAGGGAGTTGCCGATGGTGTGGCCGTAACCCGCTTCGAACGGTTCGGCGACGAATTTGGCGTAGGTGTCGGTGGAGCCTTCCTCCACTTTCGTGAGCTTGTTGGGAAGTTCGAACTTTCCGAGGCGTTTGGGCATAGCGGTCGCGATGGTTGCGGTTGGGAGTGACGAACGGAAGGGATCAGTAGCGCGAGTAGAACTCGACGATGAGCTGCTCGTTGATGTCCTGCACCATCTCCTCGCGGGTGGGCAGGCGGTTGACCGTGGCCGTATAGGTCTCGGGGTTAAGGGTCAGCCAGCCCGGCACGTTGCGGGCGCGGGTCTCCTCCAGATTGCGGGTGGCGATCTGGCGGGAGGTCGGCGTGTCCTTGATCATGATCTCGTCGCCGGCGAGCACGGTGTAGCTGGCGATGTCGACCTTGCGGCCGTTGACGCGCACGTGGCCGTGATTGACCAGCTGGCGGGCAGCCGCACGGGACTTGGCGAAGCCGAGCGAGTAGATGGTGCTGTCGAGACGGGTCTCGAGGAGCTGCAGGAAGCGTTCGCCGGTGACGCCCTTTTCGCGCTTGGCGCGCTCGAATGTGCGGCGGAACTGGCGCTCGAGCAGGCCGAAGACGTAGCGGAGCTTCTGCTTCTCATCGAGGCCGAGGGAGTATTCCGACTTCTTGCGGCGGAGGCGCGGGCCGTGCTGGCCGGGCGGATAGGAACGCTTTTCGTAGGCCTTGGTGGCGCCAAACAGCGGCTGGCCGAAGCGGCGGCTGAGGCGGGTGGTGGGTCCGATGTAACGAGCCATGGGATGCGATATTTAAAGTTGCGGGTGGCGGGCGGGGGGTCGCGTCAGACGCGGCGGCGCTTCGGCGCGCGGCAGCCGTTGTGCGGGACCGGAGTGACGTCGATGATCGAGGTGACCTCGAGACCGACGGCCTGGATGGCGCGGATGGCGCTGTCGCGGCCGAGGCCGGGACCGTTCACCTTGATGACCACGTCCTTGAGGCCATGGGCCATGGCGGCGCGGGCGGCGTCCTGGGTGACGACCTGCGCGGCGTAGGCGGTCGACTTGCGGGAACCGCGGAAGTTGCACTTGCCGGCGCTGGACCAGGAGATCACGGCACCCTTCTGGTCGGTGACCGAAACGATGGTGTTGTTGAAAGAGGCGAGGACGTTGACGACCCCGGAGGTGACGTTCTTGGAGCCCTTGGCCTTGCGGATCTTGACCGCGCCCAGCTCTTCCTTGAGCAGGTCCTCGGCCGTGGGTTGCTTCGGCACGCCACCGACGAGCTCGACCGGCTTCTCGGCCGGGGTCGCCTCAGGGGCGGCCTGCTCGGGAGCGACCGGGGTCTCTTCGTTTTCGGGATTGGATTTCTCTTCAGCCATGGTGGTGGGAGCTTAAATTACTTCTTGGTCACGCCAACGGTGCGACGCGGGCCCTTGCGGGTGCGGCTGTTGGTCTTGGTGCGCTGGCCGCGGACCGGGAGGCTGCGGCGATGGCGGAGGCCGCGGTAGCAGCCGATGGCCTGGAGGCGCTTGAGGTTGCCGGTGATCTCACGGCGGAGGTCGCCCTCGACGACCCACTTGTGATCGGTGATGACGTTGAGGATCTTGTTGAGCTGCTCCTCGTCGAGATCGTTGGCGCGCATGTCCGGATCGAGGCCGGCTTCCGACACGATCTGGTCAGCGCGCTGCGGGCCGATACCGTAAATGTAGCGGAGCGCGAAGGAGAGCTTCTTCTTGGGCGGGATGTCGACGCCGAGGAGACGAGGCATGGTGGTGAAGGGTTGGAGGGAGTTGAGTAAGGTTGGTTGGTTTGAAAAAAATCAGGCGGCGGTGACCGACGCCGAAGTGGCGTGGACCGCGGGAGCGGAATCGAGGCGCGGGATCGTGAGGATCTCGGGGCCGGATTCGGTGGTGAGCACGGTGTGTTCGAAATGGGCGGAGTCGGAATGGTCCGCCGAGACGATCGTCCAGCCGTCGCGCAGGGTCTTGGTGCGCCAGCTGCCGGCGTTGACCATGGGTTCGATGGCGAGCGTCATGCCGGGGCGGATGAGGTCCCCTTTCCCACGGCGGCCGAAGTTGGGAATCTGGGGCTCCTCGTGCATCGAGGCCCCCACCCCATGGCCGACCATGTCGCGGACGACGCCAAACCCGTGTTTTTCCACATGGGTCTGCACCGCGTGCGAGATGTCACCGATACGGTTGCCGACGACGGCCTGGGCAATGCCCAGCCGAAGGGCTTCCTCGGTGACGGTCAGGAGTTTCTGGCGCTCGGGGGGAATGAGACCGACGGGGACCGTCATGGCGTTGTCGCCGATGAAGCCGTCGTATTCCACCACGACATCAAGGGAAACGATGTCGCCGTCCTGCAGGACGCGTTTGAGGCTGCCGATGCCGTGGACGACCTCATCGTTGACGGACAGGCAGGTGTAAGCCGGAAAACGGCGTGAACCGACCTGGTATCCGTAGCAGGCGCTCCGGGCGCCATACTGGGCGATGAGTTCCTTGCCCGCCTGATCCAAGTCGTAGGTGGTGATCCCGGGCCGCACATGCTCGCGCAACGCGTAGAGCACGGTGGCCGCAATCGCACCCGCTTCGCGCATGCGGGCGATGGCCGCGGCGTTCTTGATGGGAATGGCCATCAGTTCGCCTCCGGATCGATCGCCTGCGGCTCGAGGCCTTGGGTGCGATAATGGTCGAGAATGGTCGGGTCGACCCCGGCGGGGTCGGTCGCGAGCACGGCGGTCAAACCGGTGCCGCGGGCGTCGAGCCATTCATCAAACACTTTGGCTTGGAGCAACGTAGCCGGGAAGTCCGCAAGGACGAAGCCCGCATCGGGTTTGCGCGTCCAGAACCACCGGCGCAGGGGCGCCAGGGCGGTTTCATCCGGAACAGGTTTGCCCTGCTCCAGCGCCCGGCCGGCAATGGAGCCGACGGGCGTGCGACGCGAAATCTCCTGCCGGATCATGTCGGCAGCAGAGACGTGCTCGAGATTCAAAGAACGGGATCGATCGGCGAGAGCCGAAGGGGCGGGTCCGAGGACCAGCAGCTTTGCCTTGGCGGGGCTTCCGCCGGGCGAAAGGGGGCAGAACGTGGAGACCGCCGCGACCAAAGTAAAGTGCTATTTTAACTGCCCAGCTGGCGCCACAGCCAGATGGCCAGACCGAAGGCCAGCATGCCGCCCATGAAGGCGGTCAGCTTGAAGACCGCATCGGCACTGGCGGCATCGCCCAAGGCACCCGGACGGGCGCCGGCGGCGGTGCGGCTGGTCGCCCGCGAACGCACGCGACCCTTCTTGAGAAAGCCGTCGTAGTGGCGCTGCAGCAGGAAGGTCTCCACCTGGCGCATGGTGTCGAGCACCACGCCCACGGTGATGAGCATGCCGGTGCCGCCGAAGAAGATCGCGATGCGCTGCGGCACATTGAGCTCGAAGAGCAGCACGTCCGGCAGCACGGCGATGATGGTGAGGAAGATCGCGCCGGCGAGAGTCAGGCGCGTCATGATGAAATCGAGGAACTTCGCGGTCGGCTCACCCGGGCGCACGCCGGGGACATAGCCGCCGTACTTCTTGAGGTCATCGGCGATCTGGATCGGCTTGAACATGACCGACACCCAGAAGTAGCTGAAGAACAGGATCAGGAAGCCGAAACCCGCGTAGTAGACCCAGTGGCCGCGGAGGAGGATGTTGGAAAACTCCACCAGGAAATCGAGGCCGAAGGCGGCGCCGAGGTGCGACAGGATCTGCTGCGGGAACATCAGGATCGCGCTGGCAAAGATGACCGGCATGACGCCCGAGTAGTTGACCTTGAGGGGCATGAACGAGCTCTGCCCGCCCATGACCTTGTTGCCGACCACGCGCTTGGCGTATTGCACCGGAATCTTCCGCTGCCCCTGCACCACCATGATGATGCCCATGGTGACAATGATGAAGAGGGCGAACATCACGATGCCCTCGGGCACGCCGAGCGAACGCACGCCGATCGGGGCGAAGAACAGGTTGTAGGTGGCCTGCGCCGCCGCCGGGATGTCGGCCAGAATGCCGATGGTGATCAGCAGCGAGACGCCGTTGCCGATGCCGCGCTGGGTGATCTGCTCGCCCAGCCACATCAACAGCATGGTACCGGCGGTCATGATGATGACCGACGAGACGAGGAACCAGCCCTTGTTGACGATGACGATGTTGCCGTAGGTGTTGACGTCGTAGCCGGCAAACAGGTCCACCGGGTTCTCCAGGGCGAGAATCAGCAGCGTGCCCTGCACCAGGCAGATCAGCACCGTGGCGTAGCGGGTGTACTGGGTCAGCTTCTGGCGGCCGACGTCACCCTCCTGCTGGAGGCGGGACAGCGCCGGGACCACGGCGGTCATCAGCTGGAAAATAATGGACGCGCTGATGTAGGGCATGATGCCGAGCGCGCCAATGGCGCCCTGCGTGAGGGCACCGCCGGTGAACATGTTGGCCAGACCCACCAGGGCTCCCCCACCCGCCGCCGTCTGGTCGATGAAGAACTGCTTGAGCGGCTGGGGATCGAGGCCCGGCAGCGGCACGATGGCGGCGACACGGGCGATGAAGAGCAGCGACAACGTGTAGAAGATCCGTTGCCGGAGCTCGGGAATCTTCAGCGAGTTGGTAAAGGCGGAGAGCACGGGAGGGTTTCTGAATTGCAGGCTGGGCGGCGGTAGGGATCAGCGCCGATGGCCAGGGGAACGATGACTCAGGCGACGATGGCTTCACCACCGGCGGCCTCGATCTTGGCCTTGGCGGAAGCGGAGAACTTGCTCGCGGTGACCTTGAGGGCGCGGGAGATCTCGCCGTCGCCGAGAACCTTGACATAGGTCTCGCCGGGGCGAATCACGCCGGCCTTGGCCAGCGCGGCGGCGTCGACCGCGGTCACGCTCTCGTCGAGCTTAGCGAGGTCGCCGACATTGAGGACGGCGGGCTCGGTGCGGAAGTTGGCCTGGTTGAAGCCGCGGTGCGGGAGGCGGCGGTAGAGCGGCATCTGGCCGCCTTCGAAACCGACGCGGATACCGCCGCCGGAGCGGGCAGTCTGGCCCTTGCCACCGCGACCACTGGTCTTGCCGTGGCCGTTGCCTTCGCCGGTGCCGACGCGCTTGCGGCGCTTCACGGCGCCGGGGACGTTCTTCAGTTCGTGGAGTTTCATTGATTTTCCTCAGTAAACGCCTCGTCCCGCGACACGCGGGACGGGACTCGGATTAATAGTTAAGTGAAAGGGAAACGGGATCAGGCGACGGGCTCGGGAGCGGCTTCGGCCCGGAGGGCCTTGATGGCCGCGCGATTGCGCAGTTGCTTGAGGGCATCGAGCGTGGCGTTGACCACGGCCTGGTGGTTGTTGGAGCCGAGCGACTTGGTGAGCACGTTGTGCACGCCGGCCGCCTCGAGGACGGCGCGGACACCGCCGCCGGCGATGAGGCCGGTACCGGGGGTGGCCGGACGGATGAGGACCTTGCCGCCGTCGGAGACGCCGAACGCCTCGTGCGGAATGGTGTCATCCTTGATCTGGACGGCGACCATGCGCTTGCGGGCGCCTTCGGTACCCTTGCGGATGGCCTCGGGCACCTCGTTGGCCTTGCCGAGGCTCACGCCGACCTTGCCGGCGCGGTCACCCACGACGACGAGAGCGGAGAAGCTGAAGCGGCGACCACCTTTGACGACCTTGGCGCAGCGGTTGATGAAGACGACCTTTTCGAACAGATCGGGACCGTCGTCCTGGGACGAAGCGTTGTCGCGGCCGCGACGACCGTCGCGGCGCGGGCCGCCGGGGCCACGGCCACCCGGGCCGCCGGGACCACGGCCACCCGGGCCGCGGTTGCCGCCGGGGCCACGGTTATGGCCGGCTGGGGAATTGGAAGGAGGATTGGCGGGGGGATTGCTCATGGCCATCTGGGCTTAGAATTCAAGACCGCCCGCACGGGCGGCATCGGCGAACACCTTGACCTTGCCGTGGTAGGGCGCGCCGTTGCGGTCGAAGACGACCCGGGTGACCCCGGCGGCAGTGGCCTTGGCGGCGAACGCCTTGCCGAGGGTTTCGGCACCGGCGAGGTTGGCGGCCAGCTTCGAGGCGCGCAGCTCGGCGTCGAGGCTCGACAGGTAGGCGAGCGTCGTGCCGGCGTCGTCGTCGATGGCCTGGGCGTAGATATGCTTGGAGGTGAACTTGACGGAGAGGCGCGGACGCTCGGCGGTGCCGGCGACCTTCTTGCGAATGCGCCATTTCCGCTTCTGGAGGAGATTGGCTTTCTTGATCGTGTTCATGGCGGTTACCTTTCGGCGCGTTAGGCGACGGTCTTGCCTTCCTTGCGGCGGACGCGCTCGTCGGCGTATTTGACACCCTTGCCCTTGTAGGGCTCGGCCGGGTAGTAGGAGCGGATGTTGGCGGCGACTTCGCCGACCAGCTGTTTGTCAACGCCCTCGACCTTGACCTTGGTCTGGTCGGTGACGGTCACCTTGATGCCCGCGGGCACCGGGTAGAGGATCGGGTGGGAGTAGCCCAACGCGAGGTCCAGCGTGCTGCCCTTGAGGACGGCCTTGAAACCAACGCCGGAGATCTCGAGGTCCTTGCTGAAGCCGGTGGTGACCCCCTCGACCATGCCGGCGATGATGGACCGGGCGGTGCCATACATGGCACGGGCGAAGCGGGAGTCATCCGCCGGGGCGACGGTGATCTCGTTGTCAGCCAACGAAATCTTGGCGGCCTGGTGGAAGGTCTTGGAATTCTTCCCCTTGGGTCCTTCGACCGAGACGGTCTGGCCGTCGATGGCGACCTTGACCTTGTCGGGAACGGAAACGGGTTGTTTGCCGATGCGGCTCATGGTGATGGCTCCGGTTACCAGATGTTGCAGAGGAGTTCGCCACCGGCCTTGTTGCGGCGGCAGTCCTGGTCCTTCATGAGACCCTGGGACGTGGAGAGAATGCTGATGCCGAGGCCGTTCAACACGCGCGGAATGTCGGTGTAGCGGTAGTAGAGGCGGCGGCCGGGGGTCGACACGCGGGTGAGGCCGGTGAGAGCCGGGGTGCCGTCGACGTATTTCATTTTGACGATGATCGTCTTGTGGCCGTCGGCGTCGGTGCCCTCGGCAACGTCGGTGATGTAACCCTCTTTCTTGAGGATACCGGCCAGGCTCGCCTTCAGCTTTGAGTGCGGGGCGACGCACTCCTCGAGCTGGGCGCGGCTGGCGTTGCGCAGGCGCGTGAGGAAATCTGCAATGGGATCGGTCATGGGATGGATGGCTGGTTTGGGCTCGGCCGTCGGGTCATATCCGGGCCCCGCGAAGCGGGACGAAACCCCCGTCGGCTGAAAGTGATTTTAAAAGGCGGTTACCAGGAGGACTTGATGACGCCCGGGATCTTGCCGGAAAGGGCGAGTTCGCGGAAGGTGATGCGGGAGACGCCGAATTTGCGGATGTAGGCGCGCGGGCGGCCACTGAGGGAGCAACGGTTCTTCACCCGCACGGGCGAAGAATTGCGCGGCAGCTTCTGCAGCTTCTTCTGCGCGGCGAAGAACTCCTCGTCGGACGTGTCCGGATTGAGGAGGGTGGCCTTCAACTCGGCGCGCTTCGCGGCGAATTTGGCGGCGAGCTTCTGGCGCTTCTGGTTGCGGTTAATGGCAGAGGTCTTGGGCATGACGGGAAGGAATTAGGCGGCGGCGGCTTCGGCGGTGCGGCGGAAGGGCATGCCGAGCAGCTTGAGCAGCTCGCGGCCCTCGTCGTCCGTTTCGGCGGAGGTGACGATGGAAATGTCGAAGCCGAGGGTGCGCTTCACGTTCTCGACCGAGATCTCGGGGAAGATGGTGAAGTCGTCGATGCCGAGGGTGTAGTTGCCCTGGCCGTCGAAGCGGGTCGGCACGCCGCGGAAGTCGCGGATGGTCGGCAGCGCGATGGCGATCAGGCGGTAGAGGAACTCCCACATGTTTTCCCCGCGGAGGGTGACGTGGGCGCCGACGGCCTGGCCCTTGCGCAGCTTGAAGTTGGCGACCGACTTCTTGGACTTGGAGATCACCGGCTTCTGGCCGGCGATGGCGGTCAGGTCGCGGACGATGTCGGCGATCTGGTTCTTGTCCAATTCGGTGCTGAAACCGGTGTTGATGGAGATCTTCACCAGACGCGGAATCTGGTGAACATTGGCGTAGCCACGGCTCTCCTTGAGAGCGGGGGCGACCTGCTCGGCGTAGAGCTGCTTGAGAGTGGGAGTGCTGTTGGAGGTGCTCATGGGAGGTGCTGCCGGATTACCGACCCGGCGGCGGCAAATGAGTGATTGCGGGAAAAAGAGGACGAGTAACGCAGTCCGGTGTTCGCTTTGGCAAGCGCTTAACCGGCGGCGGCGGCCGTACGCTTCGGGGAGGAATCGTAGCGGCTCTTGAGCATGAGGTTGGAGAGGTGGATGGACCCTTCGCGCTCAATGATGGCGCCGTTGGGGTTCTCCTCGGACTTGCGGGTATGGCGCTTCATCATCGCGACGCCCTCGACGCGGGCGCGCTCCTTGGCCGGGAGAATCTCCAGGACCTTGCCGATCTTGCCCTTGTGGGCGCCGGCGATGACGACGACTTCCTCGCCGCGTTTGATGTGGAATTTCTGCATGTTAGAGGACCTCCGGGGCGAGCGAGATGATCTTCATGAAGTTCTTCGCACGCAGTTCGCGGGCAACGGGGCCGAAGATGCGGGTGCCCTTCGGGTTGCCGTCCGGGTTGATGATGACGATGGCGTTGGAATCAAAGCGCAGGTAGCTGCCGTCGGCGCGACGGATGGGGGCCTTGGTCCGCACAACGACGGCCTTGGTTACCTCACCCTTCTTCACCGAAGCGTCAGTGTTGCTGTCCTTGATGGCGACCGTGACGATGTCGCCGACGGACGCGACCTGCCGGCCGGCGCCCTTCTTGGAAATCATGTGGGCTTTGCGCGCGCCGGTGTTGTCGGCGACGTCGAGGATGGAACGGAGTTGGATCATGGGATGCCTCCTGGTGGTTTAAAGGTGGCCGCTCAGGCCTCGCCGGTGGGAGTCTCAGCGGGGGCGGGCTCCGCGTGGGCCTCGGCGGCGACGCGCGCGGCGGCGACCTCGGCGTCGGCCGAGAGGCTGACGACACGGACGATGCGGAAGCGCTTCAGACGGCTGAGCGGACGGGTTTCCATGATCTCGACCTTATCGCCGACGTGGGTCTCGTTCTTCTCGTCGTGGACATGCACGACGGACTTGCGATTGATGACCTTCTTGTAGCGCGGGTGCGGGATCTTGTAAGGGATGGTGACCTTGACGGACTTGTCGCCGGAACGGCTGGTGACGTTGCCGATGAGGGTCTGACGGTTGTTGCGGGTCTCGGTGGACATGGCGGATGCGGTTGCGGGCGCCTCAGGCGGCGGCGGTGTTCTTCTGGGTGAGGACGGTTTCGAGGCGCGCGATCTCCTTGCGCATGGCGCGGAGCTGGTGCGGCTTCTCGACCTGCCCGGTCTGCTTGCGCAGGCGCAGCTGGACGAGGGCGTCGCGGGTTTCGCGGAGCTTGGACTCGATCTCGGTGGTCGAGAGGTCGCGGATTTCCTTGGCTTTCATGACGGAGCGGGGATCGAGAGGTTATCAGGTGGTGACGTCGCGGGTGACGAAGCGGCAGTGGAACGGCAGCTTGGCGTCGGCGAGGCGGCAGGCCTCCTTGGCGATCGAGGCGGGGACGCCGGCGATCTCGAAGAGCATGACGCCGGGCTTGATGACGGCGACATAGTGGTCGACGCCACCCTTGCCAGAGCCCATGCGGACTTCGGCGGGCTTCTTGGTGATCGGCTTGTGCGGGAAGACGCGGATCCAGATCTTGCCCTTGCGCTTGAGGTGGCGGTTGATGGCGATACGGGCGGCCTCGATTTGGCGGCCGGTCATCGCGCCGCGGGTCAGCGACTGGAGGCCGAATTCGCCGAACGCGATGGTGTTGCCACCCTTGGCGTTGCCGGCGCGGGAGCCTTTCTGGACCTTACGGAATTTGGTGCGGGCGGGAGTGAGAGCCATGATGGATGTCTCCTAATGGTGGGTGCGGCGGGCAGCTCAGGCGGGCTGGTTGCTGTCGGCCTCCGGCTTGCAGATCCAGCACTTGACGCCGATCTTGCCGTAGACGGTGTTCGCCTCGGCGAAACCGTAGTCGATGTTTTCACGTAGCGTGTGAAGCGGGACGCGGCCCTTGCGGGTCCACTCGCGGCGGGCGATGTCCGAACCGCCGAGGCGGCCGGAGCACTGGATGCGGATGCCCTCGGCGCCGAGCGCCATGGCGATCTCGACGGTGCGCTTCATGGCGCGGCGGAAGGCGATGCGGCGCTCAAGCTGGAGACACACGTTCTCGGCGACGAGCTGGGCCTCGATCTCGGGCTTCTTGACCTCCTGGATGTCGAGGAGGATCTCCTTGCCGGTGAGCTTGGAGAGCTCGTCCTTGATCTTCTCGATCTCCTGGCCCTTGCGGCCGATCACGATGCCCGGGCGGGCGGTGTAGATCTTGACGCGCACGCGGTTGGAGGCGCGTTCGATGAAGATGCGCGGCACGGAGGCCTGCTTGAGCTTCTCCATGAGCTTCTCACGGATGAGCTGGTCCTCGGCGAGGAGCTTCGGAAATTCCTTCTTGGTCGCATACCAGCGGGACTGCCAGTTGCGGCGAACGGCGAGGCGGAAGCCGACGGGATTGGTTTTTTGGCCCATGGTGCGATTAGTTGGCGTTGTCGGTGAGAACGATGCGGATGTGGGACATGCCCTTGCGGCGGGGCTTGGCGGTGCCGCGGGCGCCGGCCTTGAAGCGCTTGAGCACGGGGCCCTGTTCGATGAGGGCGCGGTGCACGACGAGGCTGTCGGCCGAGACGTTGTTGTTGTTCTCGGCGTTGGCGATGGCGCTCTTGAGGGTCTTGGCGATCAGGCGCGCGGATTTGCGCGGGATGATCGTGAGCAGGCCGACGGCCTCGGGGACCTTGCGGCCCTGAATGGTGCGGGCCACTTCGCGCATCTTCTTGGGCGACATGCGCGCGTAGCGGGTGAGAGCTTGGACTTCCATGGATTTGGCGGGGATTCCCCGGGCGGCCGGGGCGACAGCAGTAGCGCGGGAGCGCACCCTGCCCTTTTGTTCGTGATTAATGCGGGAGGCTGTTGAAAAGGGTTATTCCTTGCGGGTCATGCCGCCGTGAGTCTTGAACGCACGGGTGGGCGAGAATTCGCCGAGCTTGTGACCAACCATGTTCTCGGTGACGTAGACGGCGGTGAACTGCTTGCCATTGTGCACGTTGAAGGTGAACCCGACGAATTCGGGCGTGATGGTCGAGCGACGGGACCAGGTCTGGATGGGCTTCTTGGTGCCACCGTTGGCGTTGGCCTTCTCGATTTTCTCGAGGAGGTGGTAGTCGACGTAGAAGCCTTTCTTGATGGAGCGGGCCATGATGAATCGGTAAGGGGATTACTTCTTGCCGCGCGGCTTCTTGCCGTTGTGGCGAACGAGGATGAGGCTGTTGGAGGTCTTGGAGCGCTTGCGCGTCGGGAAGCCCTTGGCGATCTGGCCCCACGGGGACACGAGGTGCTGGCGACCGCCACCACCCTTGGACTTGCCGTTGCCACCGCCGTTGGGGTGGTCGACCGGGTTCATGACCATGCCGCGCACGCGCGGGCGCCTGCCGAGCCAGCGGTTGCGGCCGGCCTTGCCGAGGGACTGGCGGTTGTGGTCCTGGTTGCCGACTTCGCCGATGGTCGCGCGGCAGTCACCGTGGACGAGGCGGATTTCACCGGAAGGCAGCTTCACCTGGGCGTAGCCGTCTTCATTCATGGCGACGAGCTCGGCGGCGGTGCCGGCACCGCGAACCATTTTCGCGCCGCGGCCGGGCAGCAGCTCAAGGCAGTGGATCTTGGTGGCGGGCGGCATCAGCGACAGCGGGTAGTTGTTGCCGACGTTGAAGTCGTTGATGGTCGCGGTCGTGCCGGCGACGATGGTGTCGCCCACCTTGAGGGTGTTCGGCGCGATGATGTAGCGCTTCTCGTTGTCCGGGTATTCGACCAGCGCGAGGTGCGCGGAGCGGTTCGGATCGTATTCGAGCGCGATGACGGTCGCCGTGGTGTCCAGCTTGTCGGTGCGCTTGAAGTCGATGCGGCGGTAAAGGCGCTTGTGGCCCCCACCCCGGCGGCGCGAGGTGATGCGGCCGTAAACGTTGCGGCCGCCGGTCCGGGGCTTGGGCTCGACGAGGGCCTTCTCCGGGCGCTTCTTGGTCAGCTCCTTGGTGGAGGTGAGCTCGGTGTAGCGCTGGGAGGGCGTGAGCGGGCGATTGGATTTGATAGCCATGGTTGTGGTCTCCTTGAGGTCGGCCTGCGCGTCAGAGCAGTTCGATCTTGTCGCCGGTCTTCAGGGTCACGATGGCCTTCTTGAAGTCGGACTTCTTGCCCGGATGGCCGGTGCGGCCGCGGGTGGTTTTACCGAGGTAGTTCTGCACGTTCACGCGCTTGACGGTGACCTTGAAGGTCGACTCGACGGCGGCGGCGATCGCGGCCTTGGTGGCGTGAGGGAACACCTCGAAGGTGTATTGACCGAGTTCCGCGGACTGGGCGTTGGATTTTTCGGTCAGGCGAACGAGTTTGAGGACTTTGTCGGCGTGCATCAGTTGGACCCTCCGTTGACACGGGCGATGATGGCGTCGAGCGCCTTGGCGCTGACGACGATCTTGGCGTATTGGGCCAGATCGAGGGTGTTGAGCTTGGCGGCCTCCTGGAAGGAGACGCGCTCGAGGTTGCGGGCGGCCAGCACGGTGGTGTCGGCGAACGGAGCGTCGACGAGCAGCACCTTGCCCTCGGGGGCGATGCGGCCGAGGATTTCGTTGACCACCTTGGTCTTGGCCGGGCTGGCGACGAACTCCTCGATGACGGCGATCTCGCCGGCGGAGGCGCGGTCGAACAGCGCGCGGGAGAAGGCCAGGGCCTTCACCTTGGAATTGATCTTCTTGGAGAAGTCGCGCGGCTTCGGGCCGTGGGCGCGGCCACCGCCGACCCAGATCGGGGAGCGGGTGGAGCCGGCGCGGGCGCGGCCGGTGCCCTTTTGGCGCCAGGGCTTCTTGCCGCCGCCGGAGACGTCACCACGGGTCTTGGTCGACCGGGTGCCCTGGCGGTTGTTGGCGTTGATGGCGACGATGACTTCCTTGACCGCCTGCAGGCCCTTGTCGCCCTCGAAGACGGGGAGACTGTAGTCCTGCTCGCGGGAGCTGGTGGCGTCGGGTGTAAAGACAGTGAGTTTCATGGCTGGGTGTCCTCCTTATCAGGCGGCGGTCTTCTGGCCCTTGATGGCGGAGCGCACGACGACGGTGTCGCCGTTGGCGCCGGGGATGGCACCGCGGACGAGCAGCAGGTTCTTGGCGGCGTCGATGCTGACGACGCTGAGATTCTGCACGGTGCGGCGCTTGCTGCCCATGTGGCCGGGCATCTTCTGGTTCTTCCACACGCGGCCAGGGGTCTGGCGCATGCCGATGGAACCGATGCGGCGGTGGAACATGGAACCGTGGGCGGCGGGACCGCCGGCGACGCGGAAGCGCTTCACGACGCCCGCGAAGCCCTTGCCCTTGGTGACGCCGATGACGTCGATGAGCTGGCCGGCGGTGAAGGCCTCGACGGTGACGGTGTCACCGGCCTTGACGGTCGGTTCTTCGGCGAGGCGCACCTCGTCGAGGACGCGCGGGGCAAGCTCGAGACCCGCCTTCTTGGCGTGGTTGAGCTCGGCCTTGGAGGAGTTCTTCGCCTTCTTGGCGGCGAAGCCAAGCTGGACGGCGTTGTAGCCGTCGGTGGCGACGGTCTTGACCTGGACCACAGGGCAGGGTCCGGCTTCGACCACGGTGACCGGGACGAGAACGTTGTTCTCGTCGTAGACCTGGGTCATCCCGATCTTGGTGCCAATAATGGTGTTGATCATGGGCTAAGTGGTAGGTGGAGGGTTTCCGTTTGGTTTAGACCTACATTAGCGATTCCGGCGGTAGGGCCCGTCGGAGGTGCCGCTAAACTGTGGTAAACTGGTGTGTCCGGGCGGAGGGCGGTAGGCTCAGACGTTGATGGAGATATCCACGCCGGACGGGAGGTTGAGCTTCTTGAGCTCGTCGACCGTCTGGGCGGTGGGTTCGATGATGTCGATGAGACGCTTGTGGGTGCGGGTCTCGAATTGCTCCATGGACTTCTTGTCGACGTGCGGGGAGCGGTTGACGCTCAGCTTCTCGATGCGGGTCGGGAGTGGGATCGGGCCGGACACGCGGGCGCCGGAGCGCTTGGCGGTCTCAACGATTTCCAAGGCCGACTGGTCGATGACGCGGTAGTCGAAGCCCTGGAGTTTGATGCGAATGCGTTGGCCTTTCATGGCGGGATAAAGAACGGGATTAGGTGCGGGCCGGAGCCTTGGAGGAAGCCTCGACCACCTTGGCCAGGACCTGGGCGGGAACCTGCTCGAAGTGCGACGGCGTGATGGTCGCGCTGGCGCGACCCTTGGAGAGGGAACGGATGTCGGTGACGTAACCGAAGAGCATTTCGAGCGGCACCTCGGTATCAACGATGGCGGCACCCGCCTTGCTCTGCATGCCGTTGACGCGGCCGCGACGACGGTTGATGTCACCGATGAGGTCGCCCTGGAATTCCTCGGGCGTGGTCAGCTCGACGGCCATGATCGGCTCCAGGAGGATGGGGTTCGAGGCCTTCATCGCTTCCTTGAAGGCGAAGATGCCGGCCATCTTGAACGCGATTTCGGAGGAGTCGACCGGGTGGAAGGATCCGTCGATGATGGTGATCTTGACGTCGACCACCGGGTAGCCGGCGACCACGCCATTGTTGCAGCCTTCCATGATGCCGTCGGTCGAGGGCTTGATGAACTCCTTGGGGATGACGCCACCAACGATCTTGTTGATGACTTCGATGCCCTTGCCCTTTTCGTTGGGCTCCATCGTGACGACCACGTGGCCGTACTGGCCCTTGCCGCCGGATTGGCGGACAAACTTACCTTCGCCCTGCGCGTTGCCGAGAATGGTCTCGCGGTAGGCGATCTGGGGTTTGCCGGTGGTGGCCTCGACCTTGAACTCGCGACGCATGCGGTCGATGATGATATCGAGGTGCAGCTCGCCCATGCCGGCCAAAATGGTCTGGCCGGTCTCCTCGTCGGTCTTGACGGAAAGGGTGGGATCCTCGGCCACGAGACGTTGCAGGGCGGTGCCCATCTTCTCCTGGTCGGCCTTGGAATTGGGCTCGATCGACATCGCGATGACGGGCTCCGGGAAGGACGGCGGCTCGAGACGGATGTCGAAGTCGGCGTCGCACAGGGTGTCGCCGGTGATGATGTCCTTCACCCCGACCACGGCGCAGATGTCGCCCGAGTAGGCGACCTCGATTTCGTCGCGGTCCATGGCGCGCATGAGCACGAGGCGGGAGACACGTTCGGAACGGCGGGTGCGCGGATTGTAGACCGGCGTGCCCTTCTTGAGCTGACCGGTGTAGACGCGGTAGAACACCAGCTTGCCGACAAAGGGATCGGTCCAGAGCTTGAAGACCAGACCGGCCAGCTTGCCGGCGTCGTCAACCTCGGCGGTGACGGCCTCGCCGTCGCTGTTCTGCCCCTTGATGGCCGGCAGGTCGATCGGGCACGGCAGGTAGTTGACCACCGCGTCAAGCAGGCGCTGCACGCCCTTGTTCTTGAAGGCGGAGCCGGGCATGACACCGGTGAATTCGAGGGAAATGGTCGCCTTACGGACGGCGAACATGAGCTCCTCGACCGAGATTTCCTCACCGCCGAGGTATTTCTCGGCAATGTTGTCGTCGAAGTCGGAAACCGCCTCGATGAGCTTCTCGCGATACTCGGCGGCCTGCGCCTTGTATTCCTCGGGGATCTCGGTGGTGACGGGCTTGAGGCCGAGGGGGTCCTCCTCCGTGCCAAAAATGTAGGCAACATTCTGCACCAGGTCGATCAGGCCGGAGAAATTCTCCTCCGCACCGATCGGAATGCACAGCGGGTGGGCGTTGGCGCCCAGCTTCTCGCGCATTTCGCTGACGGCCGAGAAAAAGTCGGCGCCGGTGCGGTCCATCTTGTTGACGAACGCGATGCGGGGAACGCCGTATTTGTTGGCTTGGCGCCAGACGGTTTCGGACTGGGGCTGCACGCCGGCAACGGCGCAGAACACGGCCACGGCACCGTCGAGCACGCGCATGGAACGCTCCACCTCGGCGGTGAAGTCCACGTGGCCGGGGGTGTCGATGATGTTGATGCGCTGCTTGATGCCCTGCCAGGGACCGCAGGAGGCGTCCCAGGCACAGGAAATGGCGGCGGCGGTGATGGTGATGCCGCGCTCCTTCTCCTGCGCCATCCAGTCGGTGACGGTGTCACCCTCGTGCACTTCGCCAATCTTGTGGACGGCGCCCGAGTAGAAGAGGATACGCTCGGTGGTGGTCGTCTTGCCCGCATCGATGTGCGCGGCAATGCCGATGTTACGCGTCCATTCCAGCGGGAACGGACGCTCCTTCGCGTTGACCTTGTTGGCCTTCGCGCGGTCGGTGACGACAGTGATCTTGGGAGTCTCAGCGGACATTAAAATGATTCCTTACCAGCGCAGGTGGGCGAAGGCGCGGTTGGCCTGGGCCATCTTGTGGGTGTCTTCCTTCTTCTTCACCACGCCGCCGGTGTTGTTGTAGGCGTCGATGATCTCGTTCGCCAGCGCATCGCGCATGGTCACGCCCTTGCGGCTGGTGGCCGCGGTGACGATCCAGCGGAGTGCGAGGCTCTCCTGGCGCTCGTAGGAAATCTCCACCGGCACCTGGTAGGTCGCACCGCCCACGCGGCGGCTCTTGACCTCAAGGCGGGGGCGCGCGTTTTCCAGCGCACCGATGAGCAGATCGACGGGGTCGCCCTTCTCAAGTTTCTCCGAGACCTTCTCGAAGGCACCGTAAACGATGCGCTCGGCGAGGTTTTTCTTGCCGTCCTGCATCACCATATTGACGAGGTGGGCGACGAGGGGGCTGTTGTAGCGAACGTCAGGGTTGACCTTGCGCTTGGTGGCTCTGTGACGACGGGACATGGTCGGAAACGGCTAAGGGGCTTATTTCTTATCCTTCGGGCGCTTTACGCCGTATTTGGAACGGGAACGACGGCGCTTCTCCACGCCGGTCGCATCCAGGGCGCCACGCACGATGTGGTAGCGCACGCCCGGGAGGTCCTTCACGCGGCCGCCGCGCACGAGCACGATGCTGTGCTCCTGGAGGTTGTGGCCCTCGTCCGGGATGTAGGAAATGACTTCATTGCCATTGGTCAGGCGAACCTTGGCCACCTTGCGGATGGCGGAGTTCGGCTTCTTCGGCGTGCGGGTCATGACCTGCACACAGACGCCACGGCGAAACGGATTGGCGTCCAGGGCGGGCGACTTGGACTTCGCCACAATTTGGCGACGGCCTTTGCGCACGAGTTGGTTGATGGTCGGCATGTCGAAACGAGGGAATGAAGTTGGGAAAAGAGGCGAAAAGTGGAGAGGCACCAAAATGCGATCAAGCAATTTTTGGCGAAAAAGGTAGTGACCGCGTGACGCGGTGTTTCGGCACCGGTCTCGCGAGGAGAAAAAGCGTTCAACCGTGCAACCGGCCGACGCGCTGATCAGAGGAAAAGGAGGGAGAGCGCACAGACTTTGCGAATCGATGACAAGTCCGGAAATCAGGAATTTCGCGTTCCTCCCTGCCCTGCCCGGCTCGGGCTGTCGCGTGGCGACGTTTCGATCGACCCAAAAAAATCGCCCGGCCGCGAAGGCCGGGCGAATAAAGACCGCGGAGCTAGGCTCTACACGATCTTTTTGGCGGGAGGGATTAGCAGACTCGAAGAATCACCTTGGGATGACAAGCACTATTTTGGGATTCAGACAGGTATTCCGGCAAACTAAGCAAAAGCCGCGTCTCCCGAGGGAGACGCGGCTTTGAAAGGATGAATCCGAGGGCCGATCAGCTTGCCTCGGGCGCGGCGACTTCCTCGCCTTCGTCGGCGAAGGCTTCGCCGAACGGCAGGCTGATCTTGAGCTTCTTGTAGGAAGGCAGACCGGTGCCGGCTGGGATCAGGTGACCCATGATCACGTTTTCCTTGAAGCCCTTGAGGTTGTCGACCTTGCCCAGGGTGGACGCGTCGGTCAGCACGCGGGTGGTCTCCTGGAAGGAGGCCGCGGAGATGAACGACTCGGTTTCGAGCGAGGCCTTGGTGATGCCCAGCAGGATCGGCTCGGCCTCGGCCGGTTTGCCGCCGGCTTCCTCGATGCGGCGGTTTTCCGCCAGGAAGGACGAACGGTCCACCTGCTCGCTCCAGAAGTACTCGCTGTCACCCGGATCGGTGATGCGCACCTTGCGGAGCATCTGGCGGATGATGATCTCGATGTGCTTGTCGTTGATGGTCACACCCTGCAGGCGGTAAACCTCCTGTACTTGGGAGATCAGGAAGTCGTACAGCGCGGACGGGCCGAGGATCTCAAGGATCTCGTGCGGGTCGGCTGAACCCTCGGTGAGGTGCTGGCCCTTGTGGACCACGTCGCCGGGCTGCACGATGATGTGCTTGCCGGGAGCGATGAGGTGCTCCTCCTCCTGCTCGGTCTCCTCGTTGCGCACGACGAGCTTGCGCTTGCCGCGGAGGGTGCCCTCGAAGGAAACGACGCCGTCGATGCGGGCCATCTCGGTGGCATCCTTCGGGCGGCGGGCTTCGAAGAGCTCGGCCACACGCGGCAGACCGCCGGTGATATCCTTGGTCTTGGACGCCTGACGAGGGGTCTTGGCGAGCAGCGAACCGGGAGCGATGATGTCGCCTTCGTTGACGGCGATCTGCGCGCCGACCGGGATGGCGTAGGCGGCCAACGGCTTGTTGGCGCTGTCGCGCACCTCGATCTGCGGGTTAAGATCTTCCTTGTGCTCGATGACCACGGTCGCGATGCGGCCGGAGGCCTCGTCGAGTTCGCGCTTCACGGTGACGCCGGGGATCATGTCCTTGAACACCAGCGTACCCCCCTTCTCGGAGAGCACCGGGATGTTGTAGGGATCCCACTGGGCCAGCAGGGCCCCCTTGGCGATTTCCTCGCCGTCGGCGACCGGGAGGTAGGAACCGACCACGATGTTGTAGGTTTCGAGTTCCTTGTCCTCGGCGTCGACGATCTGGATGGTGCCGGTCTTGTTGAGCACGATGGAGGCGCCGTCGGCGGTCGGCACGAGACGCAGGCCGCGGTATTTGACGATACCCTTGGAACGCACGCGAATTTCCGGATTCTTGAAGCCGCCGGAAGCAACACCGCCGATGTGGAAGGTGCGCATGGTCAGCTGAGTGCCGGGTTCGCCGATCGACTGGGCGGCGATGATGCCGACCGAGTCGCCGATCTTGGCGACGCGGTTGGTGGCCGGGTTGATGCCGTAGCTCTTGCCGTCGATGCCGTGGCGGCTGGTCGAGGTCAGCGGGGACATGACCTTCACGCGCTCGATACCGCAGTCGACGATGCGCTCGGAAAGTTCCTCGGTGATGAGCTCGCCCGCGCCGACCAGAATCTCTTCCGGGTTGAGCGGGTTGAACACGTCGTCGCTGGAGAAGCGGCCCACGATGCGCTCCTTGAGGCCGACGATCTCGTCGTCACCCTCGTAAATGGTCTTCTTCCAGATGCCGTCGCGGGTGCCGCAATCGTCCTCGGTGATGACCACGTCCATGGAGACGTCGCAAAGCTTGCGGGTCAGGTAGCCGGCGTCCGCGGTCTTGAGCGCGGTGTCGGCGAGACCCTTGCGGGCGCCGTGGGTGGAGATGAAGTATTCGAGCACGGTCAGGCCCTCGCGGAACGAGGACAAAATCGGGCGCTCGATGATTTCGCCGGACGGCTTGGCCATGAGGCCGCGGGTGCCGCAGAGCTGGCGCACCTGCTGTTTGTTACCGCGGGCGCCGGAGTCCATCATGATGTAGACGGGGTTCACCTCGTCGCGGCCGTCGTTGCCCTCGAGCTTGGTGAACACCTCCTTGGCGATCTTGTCGGTGGCACCAGTCCAGATGTCGACGACCTTGTTGTAGCGCTCGCCGTCGGTGATGATGCCCTTGGCGAACTGAGCCTCGACTTCGGCGATCTTACTGCGCGACTCCGCCACGATGTCCTTCTTGGCATCGGGGATGATCATGTCGTCGATACCAATGGAGATGCCGGCCTTGAAGGCGGTCTGGAAACCCAGCTCCTTCAGCTTGTCGAGGGACTCGACCGTGGTGGACTCGTCGGACACCTTGTAGGTGTTGAGGATGAGGTCGCCCAACTTGCCCTTCGGCACGGGGAAGTTCACGAAGCCGAGACCCTCGGGCCAGATCTGGTTGAAGATCACGCGGCCGACAGTGGTGCGAAGGATGCGCTTCTCGGCGTTGCCGAACACGGTCTCCTTGCCGAGGTCGGGATTCGGGATCTCGACCCAGTCGTGGACCGACAGGGCGCCGTCGTCCTTGGCGAAGAGCACTTCCTGCAGACCGGAGAGCAGCGGCACGCGCTGGCCCTTGGCGACCTTCTTGCGGGGCTCGAGCGTCAGGTAGTAGGCGCCGAGCACGATGTCCTGGGACGGGGTGAGGATCGGCTTGCCCGAGGACGGCGAGAAGATGTTGGAGGTCGCCATCATGAGGAGCTTGCACTCCATGATCGCCTCCAGCGACAGCGGTACGTGCACGGCCATCTGGTCACCGTCGAAGTCGGCGTTGTAGGCCGTGCAGACGAGCGGATGGACGCGGATGGCTTCGCCCTCGATGAGGACGGGCTCGAACGCCTGGATGGAGAGGCGGTGCAGGGTCGGCGCGCGGTTGAGCAGCACCGGGTGCCCCTTGGTGACCTCCTCGAGGATATCCCACACTTCGGGGGACTTCTTCTCGATCATCTTGCGGGCACCGCGGACGGTGTGCACGAAGCCGAGCTCCTTGAGGCGGCGAATGATGAACGGCTCGAACAGGACGAGCGCCATCTTCTTGGGCAGGCCGCACTGGTTGAGCTTCAGCTCCGGACCGATGACGATCACGGAACGGCCGGAGTAGTCGACGCGCTTGCCGAGCAGGTTCTGGCGGAAGCGGCCCTGCTTGCCCTTGAGCATGTCGGAGAGCGACTTCAGGGAACGGTTGCCGGCGCCGGTGACGGGGCGGCCGTGGCGGCCGTTGTCGAACAGGGCGTCCACCGACTCCTGCAGCATGCGCTTTTCGTTGTGGATGATGACGTCCGGCGTCTTCAGCTGCATCAGGTTCTTCAACCGGTTGTTGCGGTTGATGACGCGGCGGTAGAGGTCGTTGAGGTCGGAGGTCGCGAAGCGGCCGCCCTCGAGCGGGACGAGCGGGCGCAGGTCCGGCGGGATGACGGGCAGGACCTCGAGGACCATCCACTCCGGACGGGAGTTGGAGCCGATGAAGCCCTGGATGACCTTGAGACGCTTGGAGAGCTTCTTCTTGATCTGCTTGGAACGGGTGGCGCGCATCTGCTCCTGCAGCTCGACCACGGTCGTCTCCAGATCCATCTGGGTAAGGCAGTCGCGAACGGCCTCGGCGCCCATCTTGGCGACGAAGGAGTCGTCACCGTATTCGTCGATGGCCTGGCGGAACTCGACGTCGGTAAGCAGCTGCTTGAGCTCGAGCGGGGTCTTGCCCGGATCGACCACCATGTAGTTCTCATAGTAGATCACGCGCTCGAGGGAGCGGGCGGTCATGTCGAGCAGGAGGCCGAGGCGGCTCGGCATGCTCTTGAGGAACCAGATGTGCGAGACCGGCACGGCCAGCTCGATGTGGCCCATGCGCTCGCGCCGGACGCGGGCGATGGTGACCTCGACGCCGCAGCGATCGCAGACGACATCCTTGTACTTGATGCGCTTGTACTTGCCGCAGGCGCACTCGTAGTCGCGCACGGGGCCGAAGATCTTCTGGCAGAAAAGACCGCCCGGCTCGGGCTTGAAGGTGCGGTAGTTGATCGTCTCGGGGTTCTTGACCTCCCCTTTGGACCAGCCGCGGATGGTTTCCGGGGCGGCGACGGTGATGGAAACGCAATCGAACGGGTTCTCATCCACGCCGAGCGCATCGCGTGCTTCTTCGCGGGCGCCGGCGGCTACTTCGTTGGGTTGGATGCTCATTGGCTAAAGTTTCCTGACGTTGTGATTAAAAGTTGCCGGCGCGGGTCTGGATCGACGCGGCGGAAGGCGGCTGCACGGGCGTGAGGTTACCGAGGGCGTCCTTCTTGTTGAGCTTGATGTCCAGGCCGAGGGACTGGATCTCCTTGATCAACACGTTGAACGACTCGGGCGTGCCGGCCTGCAGGGTGTTGTCGCCCTTGACGAGCGACTCGTAGATCTTGGTGCGGCCCTGCACGTCGTCGGATTTGACGGTGAGGAGCTCCTGCAGGGTGTGCGCGGCGCCGTAGGCCTCCAGCGCCCACACCTCCATTTCACCGAAGCGCTGGCCGCCATACTGGGCCTTGCCACCCAACGGCTGCTGCGTAACGAGCGAATAGGGGCCGACCGCGCGGGCGTGGATCTTGTGCGACACGAGGTGGTTCAGCTTCATCATGTAGATGTAGCCGACCACGACCTGCTGATCGATCTGCTCGCCGGTGCGACCGTCGTAGAGGGTCGACTTGCCGGAGTTCGGCAGGCCGGCGTCCTTGAGGTATTGGCGGACCTTGTCCTCAGGGATGCCGTCGAAGACCGGGGTGGCCATCTTGATGCCCAGCTTGGAGCAGGCCCAGCCAAGGTGCGTCTCGAGCACCTGGCCGACATTCATGCGCGAGGGCACGCCCAGCGGGTTGAGGCAGATCTGGATCGGGGTGCCGTCCGGCAGGTAGGGCATGTCCTCCTCGGGCACGATCTTGGCGACCACGCCCTTGTTGCCGTGGCGACCGGCCATCTTGTCACCGACCTTCAGCTTCTGCTTGGTGGCGACGTAGACCTTGACCTGCTTGATGGCGCCGGAACCGGCGTCCTCACCGGATTCGACACTGGCGACCTTGCGCTCGCGGTCGGCCTCGAGCTCGTCGAACTTCGACTGGAAGGAGCCGATGATCTCCATGATCTTGATCCGCACCGGGGACGGGTCGATCTCGACGTGCTTGGAGACCGCGGCGAGCTTGCGCAGGAGGGTCTTGGTGATCTTGCGATTGGCCGGGATGATGATTTCGCCGGAGTCGCCGTTGACGACGTCGAGCGGGATCTTTTCGCCGAGCAGGATGTTGGAGAGCGACTCGGTGAGGGACTCGCGGAGCTTGTCCATCTCGGTTTTGTAGGACTCCTGGATCTGCTTGATCTGGCGGCGGCGATCGGAAGGCGAGAGCTTCTCCTTCTCAAAGTCGACGCGGCTGGAAACCTTGACGTCCATCACGATGCCGGTGGCGCCGGACGGGACGATGAGCGACGTGTCCTTCACGTCGGCGGCCTTTTCACCGAAGATGGCGCGGAGGAGTTTCTCCTCCGGCGCGAGCTCGGTTTCGGACTTCGGCGTGATCTTGCCGACGAGGATGTCGCCCGGCTTGACCTCGGCGCCGACGCGGATGACGCCGTTGTGGTCGAGGTTCTTGAGGGCTTCCTCACCGACGTTCGGAATGTCACGGGTGATTTCCTCCGGCCCGAGCTTGGTGTCGCGGGCGGTGACCTCGAATTCCTGGATGTGGACGGAGGTGAAGATGTCCTCCTTGAGGACCTTCTCCGAAATGAGGATGGCGTCCTCGAAGTTGTAACCGTTCCACGGCATGAACGCGACGAGCACGTTGCGGCCCAGGGCCATCTCGCCCTTGTCGGTCGAAGGACCGTCGGCGATGACGTCGCCGGCCTTCACCTTCTGGCCCTGGTCGACGATCGGCTTCTGGTTGAAGCAGGTGCCGGCGTTCGAGCGCATGAACTTGCGCAGCTCGTAGACGCGGACGCCGTTCTTCGGGTCGCTCTTCGGGTTGCGATCGAAGTTCTTCGGCAGGTCGCCGTCACCGGTGATGACGATGCGCTTGGCGTCGACCGAGGCGACCACGCCGGCCTCATCGGCCACGGAGACGATCTTGGAGTCGCGGGCGACGCGCTCCTCGATGCCAGTGCCGACGTACGGCGATTCGGCCTGGAGGAGGGGCACGCCCTGCCGCTGCATGTTCGAGCCCATGAGCGCACGGTTGGCGTCGTCATGCTCGAGGAAGGGAATCATGCCGGCGGCGATGGAGATGACCTGCTTCGGCGAAACGTCCATGTAATGGACTTCAGAAGCGTCGACCTCAAGGAACTCGCCATCCTGACGGACGGTCACCTTGCCGACGAAGTGGTTCTTGTCGTCGATCTCGGCGTTGGCCTGAGCGATGACCTTACCCTCTTCCTGGTCGGCGGTGAGGTAGTCGATCTGGTCGCTGACCTTGCCGTTCTTGACCGAGCGGTAGGGCGTCTCGATGAAGCCGAACTCGTTGACGCGGGCGTAGGTGGAGAGGGAGTTGATCAGACCGATGTTCGGACCTTCCGGGGTCTCGATCGGGCAGATGCGGCCGTAGTGCGAGGGATGCACGTCGCGCACCTCGAAGCCGGCGCGCTCGCGGTTGAGGCCGCCCGGTCCCAGCGCGGAGAGGCGGCGCTTGTGCGTGACCTCGGCGAGCGGGTTGATCTGGTCCATGAACTGCGACAGCTGCGAGCGGGCGAAGAAGTCGCGGATGACCGTGGTGAGGGCCTTCGGGTTGATCAGCTTCTGCGGCGTGATCGAGTCGACCGACTGGTCATACATCGTCATGCGCTCGCGGACGAGGCGCTCGGTGCGGCTGAGGCCGACGCGGCACTGGTTGGCAAGCAGTTCACCGACGGTGCGGACGCGGCGGGAGCCGAGGTGATCGATGTCGTCGACGACACCCTCGCCCTTCTTGAGGCGCACGAGATACTTGGTGGCGGCGACAACGTCGCCGGACTCCAGCACGCGCTGCTCGAGCTCGACGGAGAGGCCGAGCTTCTGGTTCACCTTGTAGCGGCCGACGCGGCCGAGGTCGTAGCGCTTCGGGTCGAAGAAGAGGCGCTTGAGCAGAGCCTTGGCGTTGGCGGTCGTCGGCGGCTCGCCGGGACGCAGACGCTTGTAGATTTCCTTGAGGGCCTCCTCCTCGTTGCGGGTCGGGTCCTTCTTGAGCGCGCGGATGATGGCGCCCTCGTCCACCGCCGTGTCGATCACGCGGATGGTCGGGATGTCGTGTTGCTCGAAGGTGCGGACGATCTGCTTGGTCAGCGGCTCGAACGCGCGGGCCAGGACGACGCCCTGCTGGGCGTCGATGGCGTCCTCGACGAGGACGAGGGTGGAGACGTTCTCGAGCTTGAGGGCCTTGGAGACCTTGAGGTCCTGGATCTCGTAGAAGAGGTTCAGGATGTCGATGTCGCTGGAGTAGCCGATGGCACGCAACAGCGTGGTGATGAGAAACTTGCGCCGACGGCGGCGGCGATCTAGGTAGACGTAGAGGAGATCGTTGTTGTCGAATTGGACCTCGAGCCAGGTGCCGCGGTCCGGGATGATGCGGAAGGAGTGCAGCGGCTTGCCGTTGGCGTGCGGCGTGACCTCGAAGGCGATGCCCGGCGAACGGTGGAGCTGGGAGACGACGACGCGCTCGGCGCCGTTGATGATGAACGAGCCGCGCTCGGTCACCATCGGGATCTCGCCCATGTAGATCTCCTCGTCCTTGATGAAGTCCTCCTCACGGAGGCGAAGCTTCACGTAGAGGGGCACCGAGTACGTGACCCCCTCGCGCAGGCACTCGAGCTCGGAGTTCTTGGGCTCGCCGATGGTGTAGGAAACGTATTCGAGCACCAGACGGCCGTCGTAGGACTCGATCGGGAACACTTCGCGGAAGACGGCTTCAAGGCCCTGGTTGAGGCGTTGCTTGTCCGGGGTGCCTTTCTGCAGGTATTCGAGGTAGGAGCTGATCTGGAGTTCGATCAGATTCGGCGGCTGGAGCACCTCGCGGAGCTTTCCGAAGTTAATGCGATCGGCTTGGTTTTTACGGACGGCCATGGGAGTTCCCGGTTGTGATGGTGGTAGAAAATCGGTGGCGCGGCTGGAGCGGCGCGGTCAGGCGGTCAGGCCTCCACTGCCCCGCCCCGGCGGCGGCGACAGCGGGCCCGAACGGGCCAAAAAAGAACGGTGAAAGAAAAGGCAAAGGACAGGCCGCGTGCAGACACGGCCTGTCCCGAAGTAAACGGACGAATCTCGTCGGATGGAGACAAGCGGGCGGGGCCTTACTTGAGCTCGACCTTCGCGCCGGCAGCCTCGAGCTTCTTCTTGATCTCTTCGGCTTCCTCCTTCGCGGCGGCTTCCTTGACGGGCTTCGGGGCGCCCTCGACGAGGTCCTTGGCTTCCTTGAGGCCAAGGCCGGTGATGGCGCGGACTTCCTTGATGACGCCGATCTTGTTGCCACCGGCGTCGGTCAGGACGACGTCGAACTCGGTCTTCTCCTCGGCGGGAGCAGCCCCGGCGGCGGCGGCGGCGGGGGCGGCAGCCACGGCTACGGGAGCGGCGGCGGAAACGCCCCACTTCTCCTCGAGGGCCTTGACGAGATCGGCGATTTCGAGAACCGACTGGCCGGAAAGCCACTCGATGACTTGGTCTTTGGTGATGTCGCTCATGATATGTATCTCCTGCTCCTGAATAGCGGCTTCGAACCTGAAGCACGTTTAAGAGACGTATCTCCTAGTCAGTCGCGGTTGATTTTTTGGGCTTCCATCGACGCGCGGCCGGAGCCGGCGCGCTGAATGAAATTGGGTTGGGAAAGGGTTGAGGGTGGATCGGGCGGAACTCAGGCCTCGCCGCCGTCGGCGCGGACCTTCGCTTGCAAGACATTGACGAAATCCTGCACGGGCGCGTTCAAAACGCGGACGAACATGGTGCCCGGCTGGTTGAGCAGGCCCAGCAGTTGGGCGCGCAACGCATCGAGCGGCGGCAGGTCGGCGAGGGCTTTGACCTCGGCGGGAGTGATGACCTTGTTGGCCAGCACGGCGGACTTCACCTCGACCTTGTTCTTGTCCTTGAAGAACTCAGTGACGGTCTTGGCGGCGCCCGGGGAATCGGTGCCCCCCACGATGATGGCGGTCGGGCCGGTCAGCGCGTCGTCGAGCGAAGGGAGGCCGAGGACCTCGGCCGCCACCTTCAGCGAGCTGTTCTTGACGACGTGGAACTCCGCGCCACTGGCCGCCAGCTTCTCCCGGAGATCGGCCGTCTCTTCGACGGTGATGCCGGTGTAGTTGGTGAGGATGACGTAGTCGGACTTCTTGAGGTGGGCCTCGACTTCGGCGATCAGGTATTTCTTTTCGACTCTCATTGGCGGGACCTCAGAAGGTGTTGAATTCGGTGGCGGCGAGACGGACGCCGGGGCTCATGGAGGCGGACAGCGACACCGACTTGATGTAGGTGCCCTTGACGGCGGACGGACGGGCCTTGCCGACGGCCGAGATCACGGCCTTGGCGTTCTCGATGATCTGGTCACCGGAGAAGGAGCGCTTGCCGATGCCGACGCCGATGTTGGCGGTCTTGTCCATCTTGAACTCCACGCGACCGGCCTTGACGGCCTTGATGGCGCTCTCGATGTCGTCGGTCACGGTGCCGCTCTTCGGGTTGGGCATGAGGCCCTTGGGGCCAAGCACGCGGGCGACGGTGCGGACGGTCTTCATCGCCTCGGGCGTCGCGATGGCGACGTCGAAATCGAGCCAGCCTTCCTCGGTGATCTTTTTCATCATGTCCTCGAGGCCGGCATGGTCGGCGCCGGCCTTGAGAGCGGCGTCGGCGTTGTCGGTGAAGACGAGGACGCGGACCTTCTTGCCGGAGCCGTGGGGCAGCGGCGTGGTGCCGCGCACCATCTGGTCGCCCTGGGCGGGATCAACGGTGAGGCGGAAGGAGAGTTCGACGGTCTCGTCGAACTTCGCCTTCGGGAACTTCGCCAGCACCTCAACGGCGTCGGCGAGAGCGTACTCCTGGCTCAAGTCGGAACTCGAGGCGGCGGAGCGGTATCGTTTGCTGTGTTTTTCCATTAATGACTCCTTGCGGTGCAGACGTCCGGTGGGGACTCCCGCGGTGAGTTGGGTTCGGGGGTGAAACTTAGTCGACGACCTCCAGGCCCATGTTGCGGGCGGTACCGGCGATGATCTTGATGCCGGCCTCGGGGTCGTTGGCGTTGAGATCCTTCTTCTTGATCTCGTAGATCTCGAGGAGCTGCTTGCGGGTGACCTTGCCGACCTTGTCGACGTTGGACTTGGCCGAGCCGGACGCGATGTTGGCCGCCTTCTTGAGCAGCACGGCCGCGGGCGGCGACTTGAGGATGAAGGTGAACGACTTGTCGGTGTAGACGGTGATCACCACCGGCAGGATCATGCCGTTCTGGTCCTTGGTCTTGGCGTTGAACTCCTTGCAGAACGCCATGATGTTGACGCCCTGGGCGCCGAGAGCCGGGCCGACGGGCGGCGACGGGTTGGCGGCGCCAGCGGGTAGCTGGAGACGGATGTAGCCTTGAATCTTCTTAGCCATCGAGAGTTATGAATTTGGCGGGTGTGAGTGACGTGGGTGGGCTTGCTGAACGTCGGCGGTGAGAAAGAGGCGTCGCGTCAATCGGTGATGCGTTCCACCTGCCAGTATTCGAGCTCGACCGGGGTGAACCGGCCGAAAATGGAAACGGAAATCTTGAGCTTGCCGCGCTCGGGATCGATTTCGTCGATCCGGCCGGTCAGGCTGGCGAAGGCGCCGTCGTTGATCTTGACGGTCTCGCCGACCTCGTAGGAAACCTTCGGCACTTCCTTGCCGCTGGCGGCCTCGATACGGGCCCGGATCTCATCGACCTCGGCCGGGCGCAGGGAGGCCGGGTTCTCGCCGCCGACAAAACCGATCACGCCGGTGGTTTCCTTCACGAAATACCACGGTTTGTTGATCAGCTTGTTGGCGTCGTCGTAGAGCCGCATGTTGATGAAGACGTAGCCCGGGTAGAGCTTGCGGGTCTTGGTGGTCTTCTTGCCGTTCTTGACCTCGGAGACGACCTCGGTCGGGAGCAGCACCTCGAAGATGTAATCGTCGAGTTCCTCGGAAGTCTTAAACTTCTCGATGTATTTCTTCACCTTGCCCTCCTGGCCGGAGAGCGTGTGCAGAGCGAACCACTGGTTGGAGGTGCTTACGGACATAGCAATCAGCTGACCCAGGAGGTGAGCAGGTCCACGACTTGGAAGAGGGAGAAATCGGCAATACTGGTGAAAACCCCGAGAATCACGGACGCGAGGATCACCACGATGGTGTAATCGCGCAGTTCGGTACGGGTCGGCCAGGAGGCCTTCTGGAGCTCGCCCACCATCTCCCCAAAGAAGATACGGGTGCTGCGGAACGGGTTTTTCATCAGTATTTTAGGTGGCAGGCGCGGAGGGACTTGAACCCCCAACCGACGGTTTTGGAGACCGCTACTCTACCAATTGAGCTACACGCCTGTATGTAAGTGATTCTTTAGACGACGCAGCCGAGGCCCCCAAAAGAGGCCTCGGCGGTCGGTAAGGGTTGGGAAACGGATTATTCGATAATTTCCGTGATACGACCGGCACCGATGGTGCGACCGCCTTCGCGGATGGCGAAGCGCTGGGTCTTCTCCATGGCGATCGGCACGATGAGCTCGATCTCAACCGAGACGTTGTCGCCCGGCATGACCATCTCGACGTTCTCCGGCAGGTTGACGATGCCGGTCACGTCCGTCGTGCGGAAGTAGAACTGCGGGCGGTAACCCTTGAAGAACGGGGTGTGACGACCGCCTTCTTCCTTGCCCAGCACGTAGATCTCGGCCTTGGCCTTCTTGTGCGGGGTGATCGACTTCGGCGCCGCGAGGACCTGGCCGCGCTCGATGGCGTCCTTGTCCACACCGCGGAGGAGGATACCGACGTTGTCGCCGGCCTGGCCGCTGTCGAGCAGCTTGCGGAACATTTCGATACCGGTGACGACCGTGGTCGCGGTGTCCTTGAGGCCCACGATCTCAACGTTGTCGTTCAGCTTGACGATACCGCGCTCGATACGACCGGTGGCGACGGTGCCGCGGCCGGTGATCGAGAAGACGTCCTCGACGGACATCAGGAACGGCTTGTCGGTGTCGCGCTCCGGCTCCGGGATCTCGGCGTCGATGGCGTCCATCAGCTTGCCGATGGCCTCGACTCCCTCCGGCTTGCCATCGAGGGCGGCGGTGGCAGAACCCTGCACGATGACGGCGTTGTCACCGTCGAATTGGTATTTGGAAAGAAGCTCGCGGACTTCCATTTCGACGAGCTCGAGGAGCTCGGGGTCATCGATCAGGTCGACCTTGTTCAGCCACACCACGATCTTCGGCACGCCGACCTGGCGGGCGAGGAGGATGTGCTCGCGGGTCTGCGGCATCGGGCCGTCAGCCGCAGAAACGACGAGGATCGCGCCGTCCATCTGCGCCGCACCCGTGATCATGTTCTTCACGAAGTCGGCGTGGCCGGGGCAGTCGACGTGGGCGTAGTGACGGTTGGCGGTCTCGTATTCAACGTGGGCAACCGAAATGGTGACGATCTTGGATGCGTCACGCACAGTGCCGCCCTTCGCGATATCCGCGTAGGACTTGAATTCAGCCAAGCCTTTGTCAGCCTGTACTTTAAGGATAGCCGTGGTCGTGGTGGTCTTGCCGTGGTCGACGTGACCAATGGTGCCGACGTTCACGTGCGGTTTGGTGCGCTCGAAAGTGCCTTTAGCCATTTGGGTTGGAGACGAGTGTTGTGTGGGATGTGGTGATTATTTCCGGCGGTCGTCGTGGAGCCCAGAACCAGAGTCGAACTGGCGACCTCACCCTTACCAAGGGTGTGCTCTACCAACTGAGCTATCTGGGCTCGAACGAAAAACCGACAAAAAACGAGAAAAGAGCGCCGAAAGTGGAGAGCACAAAATTACCCGTCAACTGCAATTTTGTGGGTTTAGTTAAGTTCTAGGGACCGATGGAGATACGGTATATTCCCGGCCTCAAACCCACATCAAATTGGCCCCCGCGGGCGAGGATGTTGACGGCGAGTGAATCCAAAGCCTGATCGCCCGATGACGAAACGACCGTGGGATTGGCAATGAAGCCGCTCGCATCAACCGCCGCCAGCAATTCCACCGGAAGATTGAACGCCGTGAGCTCCGGTGAACCCGCCAAATCACGAACCGCGACGGTTCGCCCGGAGTCCAAACGCACGATCTCCAGTCGGGCGCTCTGCGCCGTGGGCCGGTTCTCCGCTAGAGGCATCCTGCCCAGTTCGACAAAAGCCCGGGCAGGATCGGGCCGGGTGACCACCGCCAGCTCGCCGACAGGCATGTCCACGCTGTCGGGCACCCCGACAGTGACCGGTCCCAGCCCCATGATCGATTTGGCCGGGAAGCTGGTGAACGTCGTGCCTGGCGCCCGCTCAACCGCCATTGCGTCGTCAAACCGACCGCTATTCCACCGCGTTGGCAGATACAGCGGAGTCGGGTCCTGCAGGTCGAGCAGCCGCACGTCTTCCCCGGGCAAGGACACGGGGGGGTCGGTCCGGGTCAGAGCGATCGCAGCTTCGCGATCCTCCGCCGGAGACAGAGCCACCGTCGGTTGCGGGGGCCGCGGAATGGCGAACAGGCCCAGCAACCCGAGCACGACCATCGTGCACAACGCGATGACCGGCAGCCACGCGAACTTCGCCGGACGCACCGGGACGGGGCGGGAGACGGGACCTTCCGCGTTCATGGCCGGCCACTCGCCCTAGCGGCAACGGGTTCGGCCGCCAACTGGACGCCGGCAAAGCCGGCCGCGATGGCCATGCTGTGAATCCGAAACAGATCCTGCAACGGCACCGCCGCGTCGGCCCGCACCAGCAGCCACGGGGCTGCCTCGTTGAGTTCCGCGACCCGACGCGGCAGCCAGGCCGCCAGCTCCCCGTAGCTCTTGGGCCCGTCCTCCGTGAAGACCAGGCCGGCCCGCAGCACGCTGATGACCGCCGAGGTGCGCACCGCTCCGGCCATGGCCCCCTCGGCCACCGGCTCGTGTAAGATCGCACCACCCAGCTCGATGCCCGGCGACAACACGAATCGTGAGCCGAACACCGAGAAAAACACCCCCAGCAGCACGATGTTGGCGTAGAAGAACGTGTCGAAATTACGCGGCACCGGGCGCAGGCGGGACGCGAGATCGAGCGGCCGGGTGATCATGCCGTCCCCTCGCCTTCCGGTTGGCCCGGGATTGTCTCCGTCTCAGTCGACTCCGTGGCGTCCCCATTGCGATAGTCGACCTGCAGGTAGCGCATGATCTCGTTCGCCGCCCACTCGACGTCGCGCACGATCGCCCGCACCCGCCCGTTCAGGAAGTGATTCGCCAGGTGCGCCGGGATCGCGATCAGCAGGCTCGCCCCGGCGGTGAGCAAGGCCTGCCACATGCCTCCGGCCAGGGCACGGGCCGTCGCGTAATGGCCGCCGTCGTTCATGAACGCGTAAAACGTGACCACCATGCCCAGCACGGTGCCGAGAATGCCCACCAGCGGAGCGATCTGGGCGATCGCCGCGATGGCACCGATCCGCCGCTCCAATGCCGGCAATTCCACAATGCCGGCCTCCTGCACGGCAAAGCGCATCTTCTCCTCGTCGTCGTGCACATGGAGCAGCGCCGCCTTCACCACCGCCGCCACCGGACCGGGCGTTTCCTCGCACAGCGTCAGAGCCTCCACCACGCGCCGTTTCGCCAGGCTGTTCTTGATACCGTCCAGAAACGCCGTCGACCGGATCTGCCCCCGATGCAGATAAAGCGTGCGCTCGACGAAAAGCACCAGACCGGTCACCGCCATGACCAGCAGCACGATCATGATCGGCCCGCCCTGCGCCAACAAACTGAGGTCTAAGTCACCCATGGGTATCGTCGATAAAGCTTTGCCGGCGCATCGTCGTCAACGGCCCTCGCCACCTTCCTCGGGAGCCGCCGGTCGCCCGCCCAGCGCGGTCAGCCGCTCGCGCGCCAGTTGTTCCCCCGGCAGGGCGTATTGGCCGATCAGCCGATACGCCTGCCGCGCCTCGCTGACCTTGCCCTGCTTCTCCAGTTCGCCGCCCAGTTCATAAACGGTGCGAAACAGCCAGTACCGGCCCTTCGTGCCCAGATCCATCTCGGCGCCGGCGAGCAGAAAGTCGTTGATCACCTGCCACCAGACCGTTTCGGCCCGGGTGCTCAATCCCCGGCGCGCCATCGCCCAGCCCGCACGGAAGCCCGCCTCGATCCGCAGCTCCGGCCGCGCCGTCGGCAGATCGCGCAGGCTGTCGTAGATCGCCGCCGCGCTCTCGTGCAACGAGGCGTCGGACGCCGCCTGGGCCTCCATGCTGTCGGCCAGCGCCATCCGCGCCAGCAGCACGTCGCGATGCTCGGGATAGTCGTTGACGATCCGTTCGTAGACCTGGCGCGCCAGACCGTAGTGGCCGAGCTGCCGCAGCAGGTCGCCCTGCTTGAAGCGTGCATAGAACACCAGCTCGCTCTGCGGGTAGTTGGACACCAGCTCCTCGATCAACGTGATCGCCTCGTTGCGAAACCGCTCCTGGCCCCGGCGCTCCACCGTCAGCGCCGACTGAAACAATGCGTAGGCGGCGTAACGATTTCCCGGATACGTCTGCACCAGTTCGCGCAGCAGGCGCTGCGCCTCCACCAGCTGGCCCGCCGCCGCGCTGGCGTTGGCCTGCACGATGTAGGAATACACCGCCGCATCTGTCTCGGGATACTCCGCCCGCAGGGTCTGCAGCGCCACCATCGCCGCCGCTGAATCGCCCTGGGCAAAATATGCCTCCGCCTCCAGCAGCCGCAGTGACGAAGCCACCTCGACCCGCAGGACTGCGCCGACATCGTCCAGCCGCGCACGCAGGCGGGGCGCGGCCGCCAGGGTCTGCGCCGGGTCGCCCACATCGAGCGCGAGCCGCGCCTGCAGCCAGGTCAGCCGCACCAGCAGGTCGACGTCCCCCGCCGGACCGCCCGCGCCCGCCGACTGCTCCAGCAGGACGTTCACCCGGGCCAGCGCCTCGATCGAACGATCGGCCGCCTGCAGCGCCCGGGCCAGGTTCCACTCCGCCTGCCAGCGGTTGATCGGGTCGAGCCGCGGATCGGCCGCCAGCGCATCCAACCGCGCCGCCGCTTCGGTCAATTGCCCGGCCTCCACCCGCGCCAGGACCTCCTGAAAAATCACCACCCCCGAGCTCACCCCCGGCGGCAACTCATCCAACGCCGTCGCGTAGGCGGTTGCCGCGTTGCTGTTGTCCCCCGCCCGGAAAAACGCCTCCGCGCGGAGCACGCCGAGCTGAGCCCGGGCCTCGCCCGCACTGAGCTCCCGCCGGGCCTGCTCGGCGTAGTTGGCCGCGGTGCGATAACGCCCGCCATCCCACGCTGCGCTCACCAACACGCTCAACGCCATCGGTCGCAGCCGCGACGCCGGGTAACGCTCCAGCATCGCCTGCGCGTCCTGCTGCGCTTCCCGCCGACTGACCTCGTCGCCCAAACCAATCGACAGCTGCGCGCGATAGACCAGCAGGTCCTCCTCGATCGGATGCGTCACCGGACGTTCCAGCAGGGAGGTCAGTTCGGTCCGCAGCGCCCGCTGCTCGACCGACTCCGCCGCCACCGCCGCCATCAGCCGCAGCGCCACGCGTTGCCGGTCCCGGTCCACCCCATCACGCAGCAGGCCCAGCAGCGCGGCCCGGCCCGGGCCGGCCTCGGCGCCCGCCACCATCCCCAGCAGCAGCCGAAACGCATCCCGGGTCTCCTCCTCGCCCACCGGGAGCGTATTCAACTGCTCCTGCAAAAACGTCATGGCCTGCTCGCGCTGCCCCTGCGCCGCCAGCGCCGCCGCGTAGGGTTTGGCGTAGTCGAAACCCAGCCGCTGCCCCTGGTAACGCTGCACGTTCTGCCGCAGCGCCGTCAGCTGGTCCGCGGTCACCTCACCTGAGCGCAGTTCCGAGCGCAGGTTCGCGAGTTCGAACCGCGCCGCTTGGATCGGTGAGGCCGCCGCCGCGATCGCGGCCTGAAACGACCGGTGCGCGGCCGCCGGCTGACCCGACGCATCCGCCACGAGACCGGACAGGTAATGCAGCCAGGCCCGCTCCTCCGTCGGCAGCGCGGTCAACACCACACCGGCAATGGCTTCCTCCGCCCCCACCGGATCACCGCGGGCCATCTGCAAGAGTCCCCGGCGCAGGCGGCGGCGCGGAGTGCGCTCGCCGGCATAGGACGCCAGGGCCGCCGCCGCCTCGTCGAGCCGGCCGGTTTCGATCAACGCCAACGTCCAGTCCAGCACGAGCCGGTCTCGCTCGGGTCCGGGCGACAACGCCCCCGCCAGTTCGCCGTAGAGTCCGGCCGCGATGCCGGGAAATCCCAGTTGCAACGCGCGGCGGGCTGCCGCCTCAGTCACCAGGGGCTGGGCCACGCCATCGGCCTGCACCGCTTCCGTCGCCATCAGCGGCGCGGGTGCGACCAACGGTTCGGCCTCCTGCGCCGACAGGCACGACAGGCCGCCGCCCAACAGCAAAACGAGAGTCACCCGGAGCCAGCGCGTGCGCATGAACGTCCAAGTTGCGCGGAGCCGCGCGTCGACGCAAGTCCGCCGCCACCTCGCCATCATCGTCAGCGCCCCGGCGGACCGTGCGGTCGCGGCGAGTCCGGCCGCGCCTCCTCCGGCGGCGGGGCGGCGGGCGTGAGCCATGCCATCACCAGCGACGCCACGATCGCACCCAGCGCCAGCCCGCGCGCCCACGTCGTGCGCACCGCCGGGTCGGGAATCCATTGCTCCTCCCGCTTCGCCGCCCACCCCAGGGCAATGCCCGGGACGATCAGAAGCACCCACCACGGCAGCCCGATCCAACCCAGCGCGTAGCGCACCCAGCTCACCACCGCCAGGCCCATCAGCGTCAGCGCAAAGACCGCGGCAAACACCACGCTGCGCCCCAGCATGGCCCGCCCCAACCAGAGCAGTCCGGAGAACGGATTCATGCCTTCCACCAAGCGTCGCAGCTCAGTCGGCGTCAAAGCGATTGCCTGCCCCGACCCGCTTTCCCACTGTCCCCGTATGAACTCAACCGCGTGGTGGATCCTGGCGGGCTACGTCACCCTGTTCGGCGGCCTCTTCGCCGCGACGCTGTGGCTGCGCGTCAAACGCACCCGCGAACGCAAACCCTTTCCCGATCACCTGCGGCTGCGGCGCGGACCCGGCGAATCCCTGCGCCGCCGCATCGACCGGATCGACAACGTCATTCTCAACCGCGCGCTGCTCGCGTTCCTCGCCCCGCTGGCGGCGAGCGCCGTCCTCGTCTGGACGGTGATCAACCTCACCGGCACCTCGCAACGCGTCGTCCTCGGCGGCACGCTGATCACCCTCGTGGCGTTCATGCTTTGGATCGCCCGCCAACTCACCGCCCGGCTCGACGAGTGGCGCGACCGCTACCTTGGCTACTTTGGCGAACGCGTCGTCGCCGAGGCGCTCGAACCGCTCAAGGCCCGCGGCTGGTCCGTGTTCCACGACGTGCCCGCCGGCGGCAAGGTCAAGCGCCTCAACCTCGACCACGTCGTGGTCGGCCCCGGCGGCGTGTTTGCCATCGAGACCAAGACCCGTCGCCAGGGCGGCGGCCCGGCCCGGCCCGGCTATGCCGCCCACGAAATTATCTACGACGGCGCCAGGCTCGAGTTTCCCTGGGGCGAAGACCAGTTCGGGCTCGACCAGGCCCAGGAGCGGTCGCAGTGGCTGGCCAGCTGGCTGCAGGACGAACTCGACCTGCGCGTGGCTGTCACGCCACTGCTGGTGTTTCCCGGCTGGACCGTCGTCACCCGCACGCCCGGGCCCGTGACGGTGCTCAGTCCCGGCCACCTGGTGGATACCATCGCCGGCCCGCCCGCCGACACCCTCGGGCCTGCCCGTGTCGACGCCATCTGCCGCCTGCTCGACGCGCGCTGCCGCGACGTCGAATTCTGAGCCGCCATGTCCGTCGCCGCCCGGCAGGATGCCCTCATCGAGGAATACGGCATCATCGAAAACCACCACGAGCGCCTCGGCGCCGTCGTGGACGCCGCCCGCAACCGGCCGCGCTTGAGCGAGTCGGACCGGACCGAGGACCGCCTCGTGCCCGGTTGCCAGTCCCGTGTGTGGTTGATTTCCGAATACGACGGCACCGTCTGCCGGTTTCGCAGCGATTGCGACTCGCCGCTGGTGGCCGGATTGGTCGCCCTGCAGCTGGCCGCCTACGACGGCGCGAAGCCGACGGACATCGTCGCCACCCCGCCGCGCGTGCTGGCGGAGCTGGGCCTCCTGCGCGACCTGACCCCCACCCGGCGCAACGGCCTCGCCGCCGTGCAGGCCCGCCTGGTGGCCTTCGCCGAGTCCGTCGCCTGAACCACCCCATGCTTTACGACGCGCACAATCATCTGCAGTTCGCCGAGCTCGCGCCCCATCTTGACGCCATTGCCCGCGACCTCGATGCCATCGGTCTGGCCGGTGCGGTCGTCAACGGTACCCATCCCGACGAGGATTGGGACGCCGTTGCCACCCTCGCGAAACGCTACCCCTGGGTCGTGCCCAGCTACGGCGTGCATCCGTGGGATGTCGGCATGCGCCCCACGGACTGGCAGGATAAATTTGTTCACCGGCTTGCCGCCGACCCGCGGGCAGCCGTCGGCGAGATTGGAATCGACCGCTGGATCCTGGAGCCGGCGCGCGACGCCGATCCCCAGTTCAACGACATCCGCCGGGCGTCGCTCGACGAGCAGCTCGAGGTCTGCGCCTGGCAGCTGAACCGGGCCGCGGCAGCAAACCGGGCGGTGACGATCCACTGCCTGCGCGCATGGGGCCCATTGCAGGAATTGTTGCGCGACACCGCCTTGCCGCCGCGCGGCTTTCTGCTGCATGCCTACGGCGGGTCGCCCGAGCTCGTGCCGGTCTTCGCCGAACAGGGCGCCTATTTTTCCTACAGCACGGCACACATTGATCCGGCCAAGACCCGCCAGCGCGCAGCATTTCGCGCCGTGCCGCTCGATCGCTTGTTGGTCGAAACCGACGCGCCCGCCATGCGCCCGCCGCAACCCGAGTACACGTTGCCCGACCCTAATCTGAATCACCCCGCCAACCTCGCCGCCGCCTACGCCGACCTCGCGGCGCTGCGCAGCCTACCCGTCGCCGAACTGACCACTCAGGTTGCGGCCAATTTCCAAAGGCTATTCGGCTAGCGCCCCGGTCCACGTTCACAGGCCCGGGTGGCTTCGCGATGGACGCCCGCCGCGGGCCATGGCACAGAAAGCCCACCCCAACCCCATGCAGGCGCTCGTTCTCGAAAAACAGGATCACCTTTCGCTGCGCGATATCGACGTGGCCGAGACCCTCGGTCCGGACGATGTGCGCATCGACCTCAAGACGGTCGGTATCTGTGGCAGCGATCTCCACTACTACACCCACGGCCGCATCGGTCCCTTTGTCGTCGAGGCCCCCATGATTCTCGGTCACGAGGCCGCCGGCGTGATCAGCGAAGTCGGCGCCCATGTCACCCACCTACAGGCCGGCGACCGTGTCTGCATGGAGCCGGGTATTCCCAACCCGCTCGGTCGCGCCACCCAGCTCGGGCTCTACAACCTCGACCCTGACGTGCGCTTCTGGGCCACCCCGCCCATCCACGGCGTGCTGCGGCCCTCGGTGGTGCACCCCGCCCAGTTCACCTTCAAGGTGCCGGACAACGTCAGCCTCGGCGAAGCCGCGCTCGTCGAACCGCTCGCGGTGGGCATGCACGCCGCCACCAAGGCCCGTGTGAAGCCCGGCGATGTCGCCGTCGTGCTCGGCGCCGGCACCATCGGGCTGGTGACCGCGCTCAGCGCGCTCGCCGCCGGCTGCAGTCGCGTCTTCATCACCGACGTCGTGCAACCCAAGCTCGACCTCGCCGCCTCGCTTGGCGCCATCACCCCCGTCAATGTCGGATCGGACCAGCTCGCTGACGTCGTGGCCGCCGCGACCGACGGCTGGGGAGCCAATATTGTGTTCGAGGCCAGCGGCAACGCCCGCGCCGCGGCCTCGGTCTTCGATGCGCTCTGCCCCGGCGGCTGCGTCGTCTACATCGGCATGCCCGGCGGGCCCATCGCCTACGATGTCGTCGCGGCCCAGATCAAAGAGGCCCGCGTCGAACATGTCTTCCGTTACGCCCACGTCTTCCCGCGCTGCCTCGCCCTCATGGGCAGCGGCCAGCTCGATGTGAAACCGCTCATCACCGAGACCTACCCCTTCGCCGAGAGCGTCGCCGCCTTCGACTACGCCAAAGCGCCCCCGCCTGCCTCGGTCAAAGTCCAGATCGAACTCTGATCCCTGCTTTCGTCCCACCCCGCCCTTCCCCATGTCCGACTCCTCCGGCGTCCCCCCGCCCACCTCCCTCGCCTCCTCACTCAAGTACATCGGTCCCGGCCTGATTCTCACCGCCGGCATCGTCGGCACCGGGGAACTGGTCGCCACGCCCAACGTCGCCGCCCAGAGCGGCTTCGACCTGTTGTGGCTGATCATCCTGGGCTGCATGGTGAAGGTGTTCGTGCAGGTGGAGCTGGGCCGCTACGCCGTCGCCACCGGCACCCCCACCCTGCACATGCTCGACATGGTGCCCGGGCCGCGGCTCAAGGTCGGCTGGATGGTATGGGTCTTCCTGCCCGTCTTCGCCGCCATGATCTCGGTCGTCGGCGGCATGCTGGGCGGCACCGCCGAGGTCATGAACCTGGCCGGCATCGACGCTTCCGCCTCCACCATTGCCATCGTGTTGGGCATCACGCTCGCCATCCTCCTCGGCGTGGGCCGCTACACGCTGGTGGAACGTTTCTCCATCGGGCTCGTGATCCTGTTCACGCTCTCAACCATCTTTGCCGTCGGCGCGCTGCAGTTCACCGATTTCAAGATCACCACCGCCAACATCGCCGACGGCCTGAAGTTCCGGCTGCCGGAGGACTTCTCCGCCGCCTTCGCCGCCTTCGGCATCATCGGCGTCGGGGCCGCCGAACTGATCTACTACCCGTATTGGTGCCTCGAAAAGGGCTACGCCGCCCGCGTCGGCGACCGCGACGCCGGCTGGCGCGCCCGCGCGGAGGGCTGGATGAAGGTCATGAAGGTCGATGCCTTCGCCTCGCTCGTGCTCTACACCAGCGCGACCGTGGTGTTCTTCCTGCTCGGCGCCGCCGTCCTGCATGCGAAGCAACTGGAGCTCTCCAACGAGGGCCTCGTGACCACCCTGGCGCACATGTACCAGGAGAGCATCGGACCGCTGGGGTTCTGGATCTTCCTCGTCGGGGCGTTCGCCACGCTCTACTCGACCGCCTTCGCCGCCACCGCCGCCAACGCCCGGTTGATGGCGGACGTCGTGCCCATGTTCGGCCTGATGAAGCCGACGGACGATCCCGAGACGAAGGCCAAGCGCATCAAGCTCTTCGGGGCGCTCATCCCGATCTACACCACGATCCTTTACGTCGTGTGGCCGGCCCCGCTCACGCTCATCCTCATCAGCGGCGTCGGCCAGGCCATCCTACTGCCCTTCCTCGCCGCCTGCGCTCTCTACCTCCGCCACCGCAAGCTCAGCCCCGAGCTGCGCCCAGGCATGGTGTGGACCACCTGCCTCTGGCTATCCGGCGCCGCCCTCACCTTCGTCGGCGCCTGGCAGTTGATCAGCCGGTTCTGAGCCGCGGCGCAACCGGTAGATCCGGGCCGAGTTGAGCGTCTGCAGAAATTCCCAGTCGCCGGGCGTGACGTCCTCAAGCACCCGGCGCTGCGCCACTTCGTAGTCCCACAGCACCGCGTAGATATCGACCCCGGCCGAGGCGGTAGCCGTCCTCAGAATTTCCCAGTCCCCCGGCCGCAGGTGTTCGTAGCGGGCGATCGGGTTGGGCAGTTGGTGAAACAGGCTGCCGCTTGCCTGGGTGCACAGAAACACATCATCGGGATCGGTCTCCGCCCGCAGCCAGGGGCCGAGGAGCACATAGGCCTCCTTTTTCGGATCGTAGGGATAGACGCGCTCGCTGACCTGCAGGGCGTTCCATCCCAGCCCCAGCACCAGCACCGCGTAGATCGGGAAGAATCGCGCCCACGTCGGCAGCCGGTCGGTCCAGGACTGCAGTATCAGCGATCCCGCGATCACGATGGCGGGCAGCATGGGCAGCACGAAGCGCAGATACCACCAGACCTCCTGGGTGTGCCGGTAGAACGCGTAAAACCCGGCAAACGTCAGCGTCCAGACCCACAGCAACAGGTAGCGGCGCGGCGCCCGCCACAATCCGACCACCGAAACGGCCGCCGCCGCCAGCAACAGCGGCGGCACCACCACCGGCAGCGAAGCCGCGTAGTTGGCGAGACTCGGCCCCACAAACTCCCGGCTGAACAGCACGTCGAGTCGGCCGTAACCGGTGCGCCACGGACTGCCGAAGAGCCGATGGTTCATCGCCATCACGACCGCCATCGTCGGCAGGCCGGCCACGATGGTCACCCACCACCAGCGCTGTTCGCGCCAGCGCGCCAGCCAAGCGACGGCGAGCGGCACGGCCAGGATCGTGTTGGGCGCGCGGGTGAACACCGCCCACGAGAACAGCAGCCCCAAGGCCGCCGCCCAGCCCCAGCCGCGGTGGGCCCGCCGCGCCGCCAGCACCGCCGCCACCGCCAGCAGCATCGTGAACAGGTCCGACATGGGCCGGACCGCCATGAAGATCGTCATCGGCGAAAACGTCATCGCCGTCGCCGCCACCACCGCCCACGCCCGGTTCAGCCCCAATTCCCGGCCCAGCGCGTAAACGAGAAACGGCACCGCCACGATCATTCCGACCAGCGCCAGCCACACCCCATCGCCCGCCGGCCCGTCGAGCAGATTGGCCACGACGATGACAATGGGGTAACCAAACGGGTAATACGGCCGCAGCGTGAGCCCGTCGGGACTCGCCACCCGGCCGAGCGACTCGTAGACCTGCGGTCGAAACGTGCCGGTCTCCACCCCCGGGATCGGCCGGGTGGGCTCGGTCAGCCGACCCTGCTGCAACAGCCACGCGTTGTGCACGTAACCGGCCTCGTCGGAGCCGCCGGCAAAGGCCATGCCCCACCGGCCGACGTAAGCGGCGGCAAGGAGGGCGATCAGCCCCAGGCCCGCCCAGGCCAGGCGTCGGTTCCAGAGTGAGTCGGGGGGGGACATGGGGCGGGCGTCAGGGCGTCGGGTCGGTCACCAGCCAATGCACCGCCTCCTGCGCGGCCACCAGCCCGAACGCGCCGGTGACAAAGACCGCGGTGCCGAAGCCGCTGGTGCAGTCCAGCTTGAGGTTGCTGCCCGGCTCGGGCTCGGCGGCGCAGGTGCCGTCCGCCCATGGGTAGACCGGCTTCTCGGTGGAATACACGCAGCGCACCCCGTACCGATGGCCCGCCCCGGCGGCGAAGCCGTGCTCGCGGCGGAGCTTGCGGCGCACGAGCCGCAGCAGGTCGTCGCCGCCCGACTCACCGAGATCGGCCACCTGCAGCTGCGTCGCGTCGCGCTTGCCTCCGGCCCCGCCGACCGTCACGCAGCGCAGCCCCAGCCGCACGCAGGCGGCGATGAGGTCGGTCTTGTTGGTCGTGCCGTCGATGGCATCGACCACCAGATCGAGCCCCGCGGTGGCCAGCAGCCGGTCGGCGTTGGCGGCCGTGATGTATTCGGAAACTGGATTCACAAGGCCGGTCGGATTGATCAGTCGCGCGCGCTCGGCCAGCACGGCGACCTTGGGCCGCCCGATGTTGCCGTCGAGCGCGGGCAGCTGGCGATTGGTGTTGGTCACACAGACATCGTCGAGATCGATCAGGGTGAGTCGGCCCACGCCGCTGCGGGCGAGGCCCTCGACCGCCCAGGAGCCGACCCCGCCGACCCCCACGACCGCGACATGCGCGGCCCGCAGGCGTTCCAGGGCGGGGGCGCCATAGAGCCGGCCGAGGCCGCCAAAACGCTCGGCGTAATCGTCACTCACGAGTCGTCGGAGGGCTTGGCCAATTCCTCGGGCTTCTCCCGCTCGTCCGGCAGGTCCTCGGCCGCCTGGTCCGCGCCGGCCGCCCCGACGGCGGGATTGCGCCGGAGCTGGTCGACCCCGGCAATGACATCGGCCCCGCTGGGCTGCTGGTAGACACGCAGGTCGAAGACCTTGGCGACCGCCAGCAGGTGGTCGAAAATATCGGACTGCACGCCCTCGTAGAAGCCCCAGTTGGTGTCGTTGACGAAGGCGTAGATCTGCAACGGGAGACCATGCTCGGTGGGCTGCAGCTGACGCACCAGCAGGGTCATCTCCTGGTGGATGTGCGGGTGCGATTTGAGATAGGACACGCAGTAGGCGCGGAACGTGCCCATGTTGGTCAGCCGCCGGCCGTTGCCGAGCACGTTGGCCTGCTCGCCGAGCTTCTCGTTGTCGGAGGCGATCGCCTGGCGCTTCTCATCGAGGTGCTCGCGCACGTGGGCGATCTTCGCCCAACGCTCGAGTTCGCCCTCGTCGGCGAAATGGATGGAAGTTACGTCGAAGTAGATCGAGCGCTTGATGCGGCGACCGCCCGCATCCTTCATGCCGCGCCAGTTCTTGAACGAGTCGGAAATCAGGCTGTAGGTCGGGATGGTGGTGATGGTCTTGTCCCAGTTCTGCACCTTCACGGTGGTGAGGGACACATCGATCACGTCGCCATCGGCGCCGGCCTTGGGCATCTCGATCCAGTCTCCCACCTGAACCATGTTGTTGGTCGAGATTTGAATGCCGGCGACAAAGCCCAGAATGGCGTCCTTGAACACCAGCAGCAGCACTGCGGTGATCGCGCCGAGCCCGGAGAACAGGTAGAGCGGCGACTTGTCCAGCAGGGTGGCGAGGATGAAAATCAACGCCACGACCGTCGCGACCAGCTTGACCGCCTGCATGAAGCCCTTGATCGGCACGCCCTTGGTCTGCTCGCGCTGTTCGATGATCTGCTGGATGGCGTTGAGCAGGGCGTAGAGCACGCCGAGCCAGATGCAGATCAGGTAGATGCTAACGGCGCCCTCTACCCCGGCCAGCACGACCGGCGAACCACCCAGCACGACGGGGCCGAAGGTGTTGATCACCAGCGCCGGCGCGATGTGGGACAACCGTGTGAACACACCTGTCTTCAGCATCACGTCGTCCCATTCAAACCGGCTGCGGGTGATGACCGACTTGACCAACTGCAGGATGAACCGCTTGGCGATGAAGTTAGCAGCCCACGCGAGGATGATGACGGCCGTCACGCTGAAGACCCGCGCCACGATGAGCGCGAGGTCGGCCGTCACGCCGTGATCGACCAGGAACGCCGAGAATAGCTCCGTATAATCCTTCATCGCAAACGCCGACCCAAAGCCGCCGCCCCGCCGGCGTCAACCCGGGCGGTTATTCAGTGCTGCTCTCGAATACAGCCGCTTCGGCCACCGCAACATCGGCCGCGACCTCGTCGCGGATCAGGGCCCAATGGAAGAGGTTGTCGTCGTTGGCGGTGAAGAAGTTGTGGTTGTAGTGCGTGAGCTTCATGTCGCGGTAGATGGGCCGCGTGATCGCAATGACCTCGTCCCACTCGGCCAGCCCGGCGGTGAGCTCGGCGATGGCAGTGGCTTGGTCCGCCGGATCGCCGCCGAGGCGGAAGCGTTGCAGCGCCACGCCGCCGCGCAGCTTGGCGGCGAGGTGCAGGCCGAGGTGTGCCCACGTCTTGATGTCGGCGACCTCATACATGAGCGAGGCGTTGTCGCTCACGTCGATGTCGGCCACCAGCCGTAGCGCCTCGCGGCAGTCCTGCTCCAATTGTTCGGCCAGGATCGGCGGGGTGATCTTGCCCGCCCCGTAAGCGCCGCCGGCTCGCATCGTGGCCACGTAGTCGCCGATCGACACGTAGTCGCGCGACATCGTGCCGTGGCGGATCAATTCGTCGATGCCGATGTAATTCGTGTAGTCCCCCTGCAGCGCGAGGAAGCCCTCGCCGTAGAGCGTGAAGTCCCAGCGGGAATCATAGAGCGAGCCGAGCCGCATCTGCGTGTTCGACGCCAGTGACATCGCCGCCAGCAGGTTGACCGCGTGGTCGCCGTAGCGGCGCACGTATTCCGCCTGAAAGACCTTGTCCGGGGTCTCCGGATCGTAGAGCAGCCGGCCCCAGAGTTTGTAGAACAGCCACTGCCGCTGAAACGCCCACTGCCAGTCCACCGGTTCGTCAACCGCGGTGAAGTAGTCCAGCGCCGGGATGTAGGTTTCGGAGCCGACAAAGTAGCCGCCTGCGTAGTTCGCCTGGCCATTGAGCGCGATATGCTCGCGGATGAAGCTGGGCACGCCCCAGCGCAGGGCGAAGAAGTCCTCATTGCGGGCCTGCCAGGTGACCTTGTAGTTCGTCGGCGCGGGATCGAAGTAGGTGTCTCCCAGCCGGCCACCGTGCACCTTTTCGAGTCGCGGCGTGGAGTGCGCGTGCGACCAGTTGAACTTCATCTCCACCCAGATCGGGCCGTCGAACGCATCGCCCAAATTCTCCATGGCCTCGCGGGTGACTTCCTCGACGTTCTTGCTCACGCCGGGGGCGGAGGAGGTGCCGGAGGAAAACGGCACGCGGTGGATGAGTTTGACCGGCCGGGTCTTGGTGGCCTCGAGCGCGCCGGCGATGATGACGTCATCCATCCATTGCTGCCGTTCGAGCGGCGTCATCCCCGCCATGCCCTCGCCGTGGGACAAACCGATGCCGTCGAGATCGGGATACTCCTCCAGCACCTGGGTCACACTTTCGCGCACGTAGCGGCGCACGATCTCGCGGGTCTCCCCGGGCACGTAGTAATTGGGATAAAAATTGCCGTCGGCCACGCCGTGGGCGGCGGCAAGTTCCTTGCTCACGAAGATGCTCCAGTGGACGATGTAGGTGTCGAGGGCCCGCTCCTTGGCCAGACGGAAGATCTCCCGGTAGAGGTGCTGCCACTCCGCGAATTCGGCGTCGGTCCACGGGCTCGCCTCGGGGAAGTTGCGCGGCTGGATCATGAACGTGAACGGGTGCATGTTCCAGAGGCTGATCGCGTTGAAGCGGTTCTCGGCCATCATATCCAGAAACGCCTCCCAATAGGCCAAATCCTTCGCCGTCGGGATGTGCTGATCGAGCGCCGAACTCGGCCGGTAAGTCTCCCAGGGCACATTGTATTTGATGCCGCGAAACGCCTGATCGGGCTTTTCCTCCCATGCCTCCACGTCGGCCAAAGCCACGCCGTCGCGCAACTTCTCGGCCAGCGCCAGCGCCCCGTAAACGAGCCCGCGATCATCGCCGCCGTAGACGGTCACCACCTTGTCCTGCGGAATGACCGCGAACGCCTCGGGGTCGTAGCGATGGGCGTTGAGGCCCAGGTTGATCATGACCTCATAACCGGCGCGATCGGCCAGCAGCGCATGGCCCTGCGCCGTGAGCGCCGCGCCTAGTTTGCGGGCGGCGTAGGCGGCCGAGGGCACGGTGGCATCGTGCAAAATGTAGACCTTGGCGGCGGAAACGGTGCTGACCGCGGTCAGGGCCGCGACGAACAGGAAGAGCAGGCGCTTATTCATGCGAGGGGTAGGTGGGCGGGATTGACGGGGCATGGGTCTACTCCGAGCGGCCGCCGGACTCACTTCCAATCTGTACCGGGGCGACGCCACGGCCGATTCGTTAAACAGATCGGATCAACCCAGCACCTGCTCCACGGCCGCGATCGCCCGGGCCAGGCGGACCTGCCCCACCCCGCTGATCGTCACCACCGGGGGGACCACCGCCGCGTAGGCGGCGCGGCAGCGGCGGGCGGACGCCTGCCATGTCGCCGGGTCCGCGAAGCAACGCTGCGGGTCGTACTCCCACGGCAGGTCCGGCTCGCACCACAGGTACAAGGCGTAACGCGCGCTGCGTTCGTGGGCGGCGGCGCGCATCCACTTGGGGATGGCCCCGCCGTAAAGTTCGTCAGCCCAGAAGACATTGGTGAGCAGGTCCGTGTCGCAAAAGACCACCCGTTCCGCCCGGGCGGCGGCGCCTTCCTCGTTCGCCACCTGGCCGCGCGCGATTGTTGGCAGGTCGGCCGGCTGGATGATCCCGCCCCGCTGATCCCAAAAAGTCCGCACGTATTCAGCTGCCCATGACTCGCGAAAATGGTCCGCCAAGGCCGCGGCGAGCGCGGACTTCCCGGTTGATTCCGTGCCGATGATGGCGACGCGCTCAGGCATCCCGGGCCTCCTCCGCCTTCATCGCCCGGTGCCATTCGCGCCAGCCCAGCAGACCCATGCCGAGGAAGATCGAGTAGAGAAAGGCCGTGTAGGCCAGTTCCGCCGACCAATAGGTGATGATCGCCACGCTATTGACGGCCACCCAACCAACCCAGTTCTCCAGCCGCTTGCGCACCTGCAGCACCTGCGCCGCCATGCTGAAGGACGCGATAAAGGTGTCCCGGTAAGGCATGACCGCGTCGGTGTGCGCGGCCTGCCAGGCGCCCCATGCGAGGGTCAACGCGCTCGCCCCGGCCAGCCACGCCAACCGGGCCGGCCGAGACAGCGGCGTGATCGGCAGTTCCGGCGCGTTGCCCTTGTGCTTCACCCAATGCCACCAACCGTAGGTGAGGCAGGCGAAAAAGAAGACCTGCAGCTTGGCGTCCGCATAAAACGTCCACTGCCAGAACAGGATGCCCTGCACCGTCACTGCGACCAGGCCAACGGGGAATGCCCACAGGCTGCGACGAATCATCAACGCCACGCCGGCCACGCCCAGCACGAGGTTGATCTGGTCCAGCGGCTCGGCCTCGACCAACCCGCGCCCGATGGCGTCGATCCACGCGTCCATGGCGTCCGGATTCAGGCTTCGGCCGCAAAGGCTTCCATCGCCTCGCGGGTGACCATGTGCCGCGCGCCACAGCGCGGGCAGCGGATCTCAATCTTCGGATCGTCCTCGAAGAGCGCCTTCGCGTCCTGCTGATACACCGGCGCGAGCACCTCCAGCATGCGCCGTTGATTGCAGCCGCAATGCCAGCGCTGGATCCGACGCTCCATCAAATTGAGCTCCTCGTTCTCATCCAGCGTCCGCACCGCCTCCGTGGTCAGGCTGCTGAACCACGCCAGGTCGCAATCCGGATGCTCGCTGACCAGTGCGAAGGTCTCATCCTCCAATTGGAAATAACGCGCGCCGCGCTGTTCGCTCTGCCGGTAGAACGCCTCCACCGCCCCCAAGGGATCACTGCCGGTAAACGCGACCGAGCTGCGCCGCTTGGGGAAACGGCTCTCGCCTTTATGGCCGGCCGGCTGGGTGCGCACAATGTCGGCAAAGAAAAGGTTCTCGGGCAGTTCCTTCACGTTTTCCGTGAAGACCCGGCCGGTCACGGCGCCGTTCTCGTTGTCGCCGGCTAGAAAGAGGTTCAGCCGCGGCGCCTGCAGGTTGATCGTCCAGGCCGTCATCTCGTTCCAGGGCCGCGACGCGCAATGGAGGACAAACCCCGCCAGGGCCCGCTTGAAGAGCGCGTCATGCTCCGGCTCCGGCCGGAGTTCCTGATCCGCCAGATGCAGGTAGTAATCGACAAACAGCGGCCCGAGGTTCGCCCGCGCAACCAACGCGTTGCGGCCCCGCACGAAATGCGTGCGGACCTCCAATCCCGGCTCACGGTCGTCCACGGGCGTCGAAACGTCGCTCATCGCCGCCACCATTGCGGGCAGCGGCCGCTTGTCCAACCCGGATGCCGGGACAAGCCCAGGAAGATCCTAAAACCAAACCCCTAGGCCTATTCGGGCCCATACTACAAAATATTACCAGTTGCGGCCAATATTGGGATTGATGAGCCTAAATCCTGGGTATTACACCCTATTTCTTACCCGGCCTATCACTGCCCGTCCATGTCACCCCTACCGTCCATTCGCCTCGTTCGTGCCGCCGTGGTCCTCGGACTCACTGCCACCCTCGCCACCACCAACGGGGCGGCCGCGGCGCGGTACTTTCTGCGTGACGTCTAAGCGCGATGACAGCCCTCAGGGCACCGGAGCCGACTCGCCTGTCGGCGCCTCGTCTTCCGCTTCGGTCGTGAAATCGTAATCTAGCACTTCCGCTTCGCGGATCTCCACTTCCCCCCGGGGATTGCCCACCACCCGGTTGACCAGCCCCTTGGAATCGCGGCCGAAGAAATGCGACGCAAACTGCGTCATCTGCGGCAGCGCCCGGTCGAAGCCTAATCCCCGGCTGCGCATGTTGTAGCGGACCGACCAGCGGGGGATGACGGTCTTGTCCCGTCGCGCGGCCTGAAAATCGATCGCCACCAGGGCCACCCAATAGCGGCTCTCCTCCATGTCATCGGTCAGGTCCGCCAGGCGCGAAGAGCCAAACTCGGCGGGCACGCCGGCCAGATCGCGCAGCGCCTCCTGAAACCCGAGCATCCGCGCGTTGAGCCGGTTCTGCTGGTTCCGCGCCGTGTGCATCAACGGATCCCAGGTCTCCTCCGCAATCACCGCCGGATGATCGTCCGTCGCCGTCGCCCCCCAGTAGACCAGCACCGCCAGCTCCGTCGCCTCCGGATCGGTCGCCGCCACGTAATTCTGCGCCGCCATCGCGGGAGCCAATAGGCGCACAAGCTCCTCAAAGGCGATCCCGTCGATCGACTCATCGGCAACCGGCGAGCTGCGCTGGAAACCGCCCTCGCCAAAGGCGTAGGTCTCAGGCTGATACCGGCCGTCGCTATCGCGGACCCGCTCGTAACCGCCAAACACCTGCGCATTCACCGTCGTGGCCGCGTTGACCGCCACGGCGCGCAATGACTGGGCCGACTCGCGCGCATCATACCGGCGACGCAACCGGCGGACCGTGCCGTCCCCACCTTCAACCTCCAGGGTGGTCACGCGATCATCGTCCCCTTTCAAAAACCGAAACTCAAAGTCAGCTTCCCGGAGGGCAAAAACCCCGGGGACCCTCGTGGGCAACAATCGTCCCGGCGGTCGCCCGCTGCCAGGGTCAGCCCGGAGCTCATCCGCCGCCCGCGTGATCACAAAGTGCTCCGCCACGGATCGGACATAGGTGCCGGGATAACGATCGAGATCATCCCCTTGGGCCACCGCCAGCCGCAGCAACAGCAACGCCGCAAACACAGCATGCCCAAGACGCGGACGTCGACACGGAGACTTCATCACAAATGAAAAACTGACCGGCGGGATGGTGGGGGAACGGCCTAGGAGATGGCATCGCCACCCCGTGAAAGCAACCGCGTTGATACCGCCTGACCGGGGCGATCAATCCGCCCGCAACGTGGTCCGGCCGTCGCTGAATTCGGCCTCCAGCGCGGCACCGCTCGTTACCCCCGCGCGCCGCATCACCGGACTGCCGGCATCGTCTCGCAGGATGACAAAACCCCGGTTGAGCACCGAAGCCGGACTGGCCGACTGCAGCCGCTTCCACAGAGCCAGCAGTTTATGTGACTCCAGCTGCACGCGGAACTCCGGCGACCGTGCCGCCAGCCGTGACTGCAGGCGCTCCACCTCCGCCCGTTTCTCCCGGCTCGCCCCGATCAGCGCCGCACCCAGCCGGTTGGCCAGATCGTCACGGCGCAACCAGCCCTGCTCGACCTGTCCGGCCGGGGTCAGCAGCCGCAACCGGGCCCGCAGATGATCGACCCGTTCCAGGGCCGCCGCCACCTGGGACCGGCCCTCCTCGTGCAGCCCTTGCGCCGCCCGCTCCAGCCGCTCCAGCCGCTCCGCGTAGCGACTTGAGAGCAACTCCGCCGCACCGCTCGGCGTCTCCGCCCGCACGTCGGCCACGAAGTCGCTCAGTGTGAAATCAATCTCATGCCCCACCGCGGAGATCACCGGCACCGGACACGCCGCGATCGCCCGCACCACCGCCTCTTCGTTGAAGGCCCACAGGTCCTCCAGGCTGCCGCCCCCGCGTCCCACGACCAGCACGTCGAAACAGTCCAGCCCGCCCGCCTGCTCAATCATCGCGGTGATCTCCTCGGCCGCCCCGACCCCCTGCACCTTCGCCGGCAGCACCACGAGCCTACCGTGCCAGCCCCGGCGCAGCATGATGCGCACAAAATCCTGCACCGCCGCCCCGGTCGGAGACGTGACAAACCCCACCCGCACCGGCCAGCCCGGCAGCGGCCGTTTCCGCTCCGACGCAAACAACCCCTCCGCCGCCAGCCGGGCCTTCAGCGCCTCGAACTCGCGCTGCAAGCGGCCCACGCCGTCCTCGACCGCCACCCGGACAATCAACTGATACTGCCCGCGCGCCTCGTAGACGCTCACCTCGCCGAAGACCACGAGCTGCTGCCCGTCCCGCATTTGCAGGCTCTGCCGCGCCGCGTCGCCGCGAAACAGCACGCACGACACCTGCGCGCCGGCGTCCTTGAGGGAAAAATAACTGTGACCGCTGGCTTGTCGCCGCAGATTGGATACCTCGCCCCGCACCCAGGCCCCGCCGATGGCTGATTCCAACAGCCCCTTCACCCGCCGGGTGAAGGTCGTGACGCTTTCGACCTGATGCTCGCCGGCCCCGCCCTCCGGAGCCGAAGCATCAAACAGACTGTCACCGCGACGTGCCATGCGAGCTCATCCCACCGGCTGCGACGCCGCCTTTTTCCGCGCCAAATGCTGTCGGGCCAGCCTGGCCCCCAGCGTCAGGGCGATGATCGCCAGCACACCGAAGAGTGCCAGGCGGCCCTTCCCATGGATCAGCGCGTCGCCGAACACCACGAAGGCCGTGCCGAAAACCCCAGCGATCGGGATTGAGGCCAGCAGGTAGATCCGCAGCGGCACCTCGGCGAGTCCCAGCAGGGCGCTCTGCAGGCAGAACGGCGGGCCCGGCGTCACGCGCACCAGGATCGCCACGTTCCAGCGATCCGCCGGTTTCACCTGCGGCCACTTGTAACCCAGCCGCAAAACCAGCTTCTCCAGCCACGGCCGTGCCACCCAGCGGGCCGCCACGTAGGTCAGGGTGACGTTGACCGACAACGCCAGCCAGGTGGCCAGCAGGACCACCGGCCAACCCAGGGTCGGCGCAAACAGCGAACCGGCCGACAACGTGAAGGGCGACAGCGGAAACCCAAAGGCCGGCAGCACTGCCATCCCGGCGAAAAACGCCCCGGGACCGGCCGCCCGCACAAATGCCAGGCTGTCCTCGATCAACGCCCGCAGGTCGACCCCGCGCAGGACCAAGCCCGCCGCCACGGCGCCGATGACACCGAACAGCGCGAGCTTGATCAGCAATCCCTTCCGGGACTTGGGCGGCAGGACGACTTCCGGCTCCATAAGGGGCGACGATGCGGATCACCCGGCAGCGCCGTCAAGCGCCCGGCGCCACTCAGGACCGTCAACAATCCGTCAAAGCCCGCCCCGCCGCGAAACGCCTCGACACCCCCCACGAGCCCCACCCAGTTTGGCAGACCATGTCGGCCAGCGAACAACCCATCCGGCTGGGAGTGATAGGCTTCGGGCAATGGGGACCCAACCATGTCCGCAACCTCGACCATATCGCCGGCTGCCGGGTGGTGCGGGTGTGCGACGCCCGTGAGGAGCGGCTGGAACTCGCCCGGCAATGGCACCGCGGACTGGAGACCACCACCGATTCCGCCCGGATCACCGAAGCCGACGACATCGATGCAGTGGTCATCGCCACCCCGGTCGACACCCATCGCGACTTCGTCACCGCCGCACTCAACGCCGGCAAGGACGTGCTCTGCGAGAAGCCTCTCGCCGCCACCGTCGCCGAATCCCGCCAGCTCGCCCAACTCGCCGCCGCGGCGCACCGCATCCTCATGGTCGGTCATGTCTTTCTCTACAATTCCGCGGTGCGCCACCTGAAGGCCGATCTGGAGGCCGGCCATCTCGGCGAGCTGCACTACCTCGACGCCGTCCGCACCAACCTCGGGCCGGTCCGCAGCGACGTTGGCGCCATCCACGACCTCGCGAGCCATGACATTTCGATATTCAACCACCTGCTCGGAAGCCTGCCCCTGCAGGTATCGGCCACCGCCGGTTCCTACCTCCAGCCGGGCATCGAGGACATTGGCTTCCTCACCCTGGTCTACCCCGACAACATCATCTGCCACGTCCACACCTCGTGGCTCAACCCCCGCAAGGTCCGCCAGCTCACCCTGGTCGGCAATCAGCGCATGGCGGTCTGGGATGACATGAACAACCTCGAGCCCATCCGCTACTACGACAAGGGCGTGATGGCCGACCACTACCGGTCCTTCGGCGAGTTCCACATGGTCCTGCGCGACGGCGCCATCACCATCCCCAAGGTCCGTCTCACCGAGCCGCTGCTCCAACAGGACGAGGCCTTCATCGCCGCCATCCGCACCCGCACCCCGCCCGCCGCCGACGCCGCCTTTGCCCTCGGGGTCGTGCAGGTGCTGGAGGCGGCCCGCGCCTCGCTCGCCGACCGCGGCCGCGCCGTCGACCTCGATCCCTCCGCCTGATGCCTTCGTTACCGGTGCAGCTGACGGTCGTCATGCCCGCCTACAACGAGGAGGCGCTGCTGGCCGGCACCCTGGCTTCTCTTCTCAGCGCCCTGGACGGACTCCCGCTCACCGCCGAGATTGTCATCGTCGACGACGGCAGCCGCGACCGCACTCCCGGCATCGCCGACGAACTGGCCGCCGCCCATGCCAGCGTGCGGGCCTTGCACCAGCCCAACCAGGGACTGGGCGGCGCGCTGCGCACCGGCTTCGCCGCCGCCACCGGGGAGTATGTCATTTCCTGGCCCGCCGATGCACCCGTGACCGCCGCGGACCTGCAGCCCTTTGCCGACAATCTGGGCCGCGCGGATGTCCTGGTCGGGTGTCGCTCCCACCGGGCCGGCTACAACCCGCTCATGCGGTTCAACTCTCGGCTCTACCCCTGGTTGGTGCGCGTGCTCTTCGGCCTGCGCCTCCGCGATGTGAACTGGATCCATCTCTACCGCACCGCCCTGGTGCGTCGCATCACCTTCACCCAGCGCGGTATCCCCATGCTCACCGAAGCCCTCGTACGCCTCCGCGACCTGGGAGCGACGTTCCTCGAGGTGCCTTCGGAAATGCCCGCCCGCACTGCCGGGGTCGCCTCCGCCTCGCGCCCACGCATCATGTGGCGCACGCTGACCGGCTTGTTTTCGTTTTGGCTTCACTGGCGCGGCGGCAAACATGACGCCGTGACCACCGCCGGCTCCGAAGCCTCCCGCTCCGCATGACGTCCACCGATCTTGTTATCACCACCCTCCGCAATCTCGGCACCGAGCTGGAGTTGGCAGGTTTGGCCGCGCCCACGCCTGACCTCCCGCTGTTCGGAGCGGGCTCCGTCCTCGACAGCCTGGCGCTGGTCACGCTGATCGCCGATCTCGAGGCCCGCCTCGCCGACCTGCACGGGCACCCCGTCATCCTGGCCAGTGAAAGCGCCATGAGCCGGGCCCGCTCTCCCTTCCGCACCGTTGCCACCCTCGCCGCCTACATCGACGAGCAGGCGGCCGCAGCCCCTGCATCATGAGCGAGGTCATCCTGATCACCGGCACGCGCAAGGGCCTGGGCCACGCCCTCGCCGAGCACTATCTCGCCGCAGGCTGGATCGTCGCCGGGTGCAGCCGGGGCGCCGGCACAATCACCCACGAGCGCTACACCCACCACGAACTCGACATCGCCGATGACGTCGCCGTCGCCACCATGGTTCGGGCCACGGCCCGGGCGCACGGGCGGATCGATGCGCTGGTCAACAACGCCGGCATCGCGGCGATGAACCACCTGACGCTCACCCCTTCGGCCACCGCCCGTCGTATCCTTGATACCAATACACTGGGCACCTTTTACTGCGTGCGCGAGGTCGCCAAGGTGATGACTCGCGCCCGGCGCGGCCGCATCGTCAACTTCACCACCGTCGCCACGCCGCTGCACCTCGAGGGCGAGGCGCTCTACGCCGCCAGCAAGGCCGCGGTCGAAAGTTTCACCCAGATCGCGGCGCGCGAACTCGCGCCTTTCGGCATCACTGTCAACGCAGTCGGCCCCACTCCCATCGACACCGACCTGATCCGCGGGGTGCCGGCGGACAAACTGGCCGCCTTGATTGCGCGCCAGGCCATTCCGCGTCGCGGTGAGCCGCGCGACGTGATCAACGCGGTCGACTTCTTCCTGCAGGCATCGAGCGACTTCATCACCGGCCAGATCCTCTACCTTGGCGGCATCACCCGCTGAGCCCGCGCCATGGCCTTGCGCGACATCCTGCAAAGCCACCGTGATCGCCGGGCCCTGATCGAACCGGACGGCACGACCACCTCCTACGACCTGTTGCTGGACCAAGTGACCGCCCTCGCCGCCCGCTTCCAGCGCGCGGGAATCGGTCCAGGCATCGTGGTCGCCCTCCATGCCAACCACGGACGCACCGGCCTGGGCGCCTTGCTCGCGCTGCGTGAGCTGGGGGCCATCGCAGTGCCGTTGACGACCCGCTTTGGTCCCGACCGCACCCGCCTGCAGGCACTGGCCGCCGCGGCGTTTGTGTTCGATGCCATCGCCGATGACCTGACCGCACTGCCTCCCGGCGGGGCACGCCCCGCCCTGTATGACCAGCTGACGGGAGCCGGTTTGGTGCTCTTTACCGGCGGCACCACGGGGACACCCCGGGCGACCTTGCATGATTTCACCGCGCTCGCCGACAGCTATCCGGCATCGCCGGAGCCGTCCGATCATGTGATCCTGCTCATGCTGCTGTTCGATCACATCGGCGGGATCGACACCCTGCTGCGCGGCCTCGTCCGCGGAGCGACGCTGGTCGTTCCGCCTGACCGCCAACCCGCCCGGGTCGCCGCCGCAATTGCAAAGCACCAAGTGACGGTGCTGCCGACCTCCCCCAGTTTTCTGGGTCTGCTGCTGGCCAGCGGGGTGATCGAGGAACACGACCTGTCCTCGCTGCACCTCGTCGGCTACGGCGCCGAACCGATGCCCGCGGCAACCCTCGCGCGGCTACATGCCGCCCTGCCCCAAACCCGCCTCCAGCAGAAGTTCGGCACCAGTGAGACCTGCGCCGTGCGCATCCGCAGCCAGGGCGACGACAGCCTGTTTTTCACTTTCGACGATCCGGCGGTGGAACATCGGATCGTTGACGATGAGCTGTGGCTGCGCACCCCGCGCCAGATGCTGGGCTACCTCCACCAACCCCCGTCGATCACCACGGAGGGCTGGTATCGCACCGGCGATTTGGTCGAGGTCGCTCCCGACGGCAGCCTCCGCATTCTCGGAAGGCGCACGGACCTCATCAATGTCGGCGGGGAAAAAGTCAGTCCCGTCGAAGTTGAGTCCGTGTTGCTCGAGCTGCCCGCCATCACCGACTGCGTCGTGCACGGCGAACCGAATCCCCTGACCGGACAGATCGTCTGCGCCCGGGTCGTGCCGGCGCCGGAGGTCGATCCGGCAACCCTGCGTACGCTGGTGCGCCGCCACGCCCGTTCCCGCCTGCCGGCGTGGCAGGTGCCGGTCAAGGTCACCCCCGTCGCCGCCACCGAGCTCACACCGGCCGGTAAGAAAGCCCGTCGCACACTCTGATGTCCGCATCCGTCATCCATTTCGATCTCACCCAGGCACCAGGGCTTCCCGCGGAATGGGGCGATCGCACGTTGGCCAAACGTATCGCCGCCCTGCGCGCGACCGCGCTGCGGGGTTTGAGCGTCGATCTGCGTCCTTACCATCGCGATCACGCGGAAGCCCTGCGCCAGCTGCGCAATCAACCGCACAACCGCGCCATGCTCGCCCAACCCGAGCCCCTGACCACGGTCCAGCAGTCTACCTGGACGGACGCTTACCTCGACCGGACCGACGACCTGTGCTGGACCCTGTTCACCCCGGCCGGTGCGTTTGCCGGCAGCACGAGCCTCTACGATATCACTGCCGACCGCGCCGAAACCGGCCGGTTGGTGCTGGACGAGGCCGCCGCCCGGCTAAGCCCACTGTTGGCGGAAACGTTACTCAGTGTAGCCTGGCTCGGCCTGCAATGGCTGGGGTTGCGGGAGATCGTGGCACGCATCCAGCCTGCCAACGCCAAGATGATCACCATGCACCGGCGATTGGGATTCACGGAAATCGGTCCGAGCGAAATCCGCGGCGCACCCTACCTTGCCTTCGCCCTGACGGCGGCCGATTTTGACCTCGGCCCGCACCGCCGCCTGCTGGAACACTGGCGGCAACACCACCCGCGCGCATGAACGTCCCTTTCGCCGATCTCACCGCCCTGCACGCGGGCCTGCGCACCGAGATCGATGCGGCGATGGAACGCGTCCTTACTCACTCCCGTTTCATTCTCGGACCCGAGGTGGCGGAGTTCGAGGCCACCTGGGCCCGGCGCTGCGGAGCCAAGCACGGCATTGGCGTGGGTTCGGGCACCGACGCTCTGCAGTTTGCGATGCGGGCCCTCGACTACGGCCCGGCAGACGAAGTCATCACCGTGGCGAACAGCTTCATCGCCAGTGCCGAGGCCATCACCCACGCCGGGTGCAAAGTCGTGCTGGTCGACTGCGATCCGGAGCACCTCCTCATCAATCCTACGGCGGTCGAGGCGGCCATCACCCCGCGCACCCGGGCGATCCTGCCGGTCCATCTCTACGGCCAGCCCGCCCCCTGGCCCGCACTGGAGGCCATCGCGGCCCGCCACGGTCTGGATTTAATCGAGGATGCCGCCCAGGCCCATGGAGCCACCTTGGCAGACGGGCGGCCGGTCGGTTCACTCGGTCGGGCCGCCGGCTTCAGCTTCTATCCCGGCAAGAACCTCGGCGCCCTCGGTGACGGCGGCATGATCACCACCAACGACGCCGCGTTGGCGGAGCGCACGCGGATCCTGCGCAATTGGGGGTCGATCGTGAAATACCGCCACGAACTCGTCGGCTTCAACTCCCGTCTGGATACCCTGCAGGCGGCGGTACTGCTGGCCAAGGCACCTCAACTCGACGCGTGGAACGCCCACCGAGCCACCCTCGCGGATCACTACCGGGCCCGCCTCGCGGAGTGCCCGGGGCTGCGCATCGTGCCCGTCGCGCCGTGGACCGGCCGGCACGTATATCACCTGTTCGTAGTCGAGATCCTCACGCATGATCGCGACCGGATCGCAGCTGACCTCGCCGCCTCCGGCATCGAGACGGTGATCCACTACCCCGTGCCGATCCACCGCCAACCGGCGTATCAGTATCTCAGTTACGCTGCAGGCACCTGCCCAGTCGCCGAGCAGGCTGCCCGCCGGGTGCTGTCGCTGCCCCTGTTTCCCGGCATGACCATCGATCAAGCCGACGCAGTCTGCACGGCGCTCCGCCGCGCCCTGGAGACGCGTCCGGACCCCCGCACGTGACCAGCTCCTCGACCTCTTCCGGATCAGCCAGGTGGGCGGCGAGCTTCGCGTGCGCGGGAGCGGGCCTGTTGCTGTGGTGCGAGTGGTGCCGTTTCCCGGCCGAGGTCTGGAACCATTTGCGCCTCACTCCGGCCCTCGCGCTGCTGCGTGGCATTGACGTCTACCCGACCGCGGCCGCGGGCATCATCAACACCTGGACCTATGGTCCCTTGCCGCTCCTCGCGCTCAGCCCGGCGGCCTTGGGTGGCAGCCCGCTCGGCGCCCTGACTCTGGGCGGGCTGGGCAACTTCGGCTGGACGGTGGCGGCCATCCTGTGGGTCTGCCGCCGGTGGCCGGTCGAGCAGCGGACGCGCAACCCCTGGAGCATCACTTTGATCGCCGCCGCCCTGAGCATCGCGCTGTTCCCCGAGGCGGCGTGGCGGGTGATCTATGCCGACAACACCGCGGTGGCATTGGGACTGGTGGCGAACCTGCTCCTATTGCGCGGGCCCAAATCAAGCCAGCGATGGTGGGCCGCGCTGGCCGCCATGGCCCCGCTGGCCTGCAAGCAGACCGGCCTCGGCGTCGTGGTGGCACAATTGATCTGGCTCGGTGTAAGCGAAGGCCGGAAAGTCTGGCTCACCCAGCTCGGTCGCTGCATCGCGGCCGGGGCGATACTCGGTCTCGCCGGCATCGCGTGGTTCGGCTTCCCCGGTCTCTGGTTCATCCTGATCGATCTGCCCCGGGGATTCCTGGCGGTGGACGATCCGTGGTCGCGGATGGCGGTCTTCGCCGCTCCCCTTAGTCTGCATCTCGGGCTTCCGTTGATCACGATCGCCGTGCTGGGTCGGCGCGCCTGGCAATCGGGTTCACCCCTGCTGCTGCTCAGCCTGACCTGGCTCGCGAGTGTTCCGCTCGGCATCATGGGCTTTTTTCAGATGGGCGGGGGCATCAACTCCCTGCAGGCCTTCGAGCTCTGGCTGCCCGGGATGGCGGTGTGGGGCCTCACCCACGCCCACCGCCGACGGCCGCGGTTGGTCCTGCCGCTCAGCGGGCTGGTGGCGGGGGTCCTGGCGCTGGTGCGCATTGCCTCGATTCCATCGCCCTCCCTGCAGCCCCAGTTCGCCAGCGTGGCGACCGCCACCGCCATTGCCGAAAGTCTGCCCGGACAGGTCTGGTTTCCGCTGAACCCACTCGTCACGCTCTATGCGGACGGTCGCCTCTATCACGACGAAGACGGACTCTATGTGCGGGCGGCCGCGGGCCAGCCGGCGACCTGGGACCAGCTGCCCGCCCACTTGCCGCCGCAGTGGTCGGGCGTGGTGATGCGCACCGGGGCGCTCTCGTGGGGTGTCGCTGAAAACCTGATACCAGAGGCCGCCGTCGCCTACGAGGTCGACGGCTGGACCGTGTGGCGCTGGCCGGCCGGCAGCCCCGTCACCCCATGAACGGACTGGGGCAGTTTTTCTCCCTGCTGGTGGCGACGATCCTGTTTCTCGCCCCCGGCTGGCTGGTGCAGCGGCGCTGGCCGGCCGCGGTGCCGTTGTTCGCCGTGATCGCCGGATCGATCGCGTTCTGGACCACGACCGCCTTCACGATGGATGCGTTTCGCATCGCGATCACCCCGGCCAACGTCCTGCGGCTGTGGATTGCCGTGCTGTTCGTCGCTTGGTTCGGGCTGCGCGGTTTGCGCAACGAGGACGAGACCGGCAGTCGGGGCAGCTCCTGGCGGCCCACCCAGCGGGACGTTCCCTGGATCGGATGCGCGGCCATTGCGCTGCTATCCGTGCTGGTGCGCGGATGGGTCGATCCCATGTCGGGCTGGGACGCTGCGTTCCGCTGGGATTGGATGTCCCAGCATCTCGCCCTGACCGGCGAGATGCGGTTCTACCCCCCGGTGCAGGCGCGGGATTTCGAGATCTACGGCTGGCCCGACGGAATCCCGCCGGTCGCCTCGCTGATATCCGCCTGGTTCTATCTGACCCTGGGCATGACCGATGCCAGCGTGACGGTCAGTCGACTCCTCCTGGAGGCCCTCATGATCGGGGCCGCGGTATTCCATCTCGCCCGACGGTTGGGGGGAACCAACGCAGGTTGGCCGGCAGTCGGCATGCTGGGCACCAGCGGACTGCTGCTTTGGGGCATCAACATGGGACAGGAAACCGGCTTGCTGGCCGCGCTGCTGGTGGGACTGCTGGCCCTGCTACCCGACCGGGCCGACCTCAGCGCCGCCGGCTGGGCCGGCATCGCCGCGGGACTGGCGGGCGCGACCCGGGAGTACGGTCTGGCCTACGTAGTACTCGGGCTTGTCCTCCTGCTGGGCCGTCGCGTCGGTTTCGCGACCATCGCCACCTACCTGATCACCGCCGGCCTGATCTGCGTGCCGTGGTATGTGCGCAACGCGATGATGGCGGACAACCCGTTCTATCCGCATGGCGGGATCGGAGGTCTCACCGCGCCGCCGGCGTTCGCCGCGGTGATGGCCGCCATTGCCGAGCACTGGAGCTGGGGCCACCCCGAGGGATCACCACTGGGCTGGATTCAGGCCTTGGTAAATGGGGGAGGCTGGGTGGCCTTGATGGGGTTGATGGCCTGGCGACCGCGCATGGCCGGACTGGCCTTGGGCGTGGCCCTGACTACGGGGCTTTGGCTCTGGTCGGTAAGCCACACGGCCGGCGGCCACGTCTACGCGTTGCGCGTGCTGTCGCCAACCGTGCCCCTGCTGGCGGTCATGGCCGCAGCCGGGGTGGGCCGGGCAGGACGCGGGCTGGGCCGGATCATCGTAGGATTGACCTTGCTGTTCGCGGTCGATGCCGCGCGTCGGAGTTGGCTCTACCCGCTCAACGGCGGTGATCCCATTTGGCACTACAGCTGGGCACCCTGGCAGGACGTACGGGACCTGGATCGCATCACGGCGCCTGACACCGAGGTGCTGCACCGGCTGGCCAATGGGCGCTTGCTGGTTGTCGACGACATGACGTTGCACCGCCGGCTCAATGCGGCGGCGGTGCGCACCACCACGATTTTTGACCCGCGGCTGACGGCGGCGTTTGCGACGAGCGATTTCACCGCTGCTCACCAGCAATTGCTCGCCGAGGGCATCAGCCTTCTGGTACTTTCGGTTTCCGATCGGGTGCAAGGCACCGTTTACGATCGCACCATGTTTTTTCGGGAACTGCGCGAACGCTACGCTCCGAATCACATCGTTGATGGTCGCGAGGTCTATGATCTCGCCGGCCTTACCCCGCAATCGCCGTGAGCTCAGCACCGGCCTCAATCATTAGCCCTCTCACCCGGTTGTTGTGGTGGGTAACCGGAGCCGGACTGCTGGTGTGGTTGTGGCTGAGCTGGGGGGCATTTGGAGCCAGCAGCTGGAACGATGTGCGGCTTGCGCCGGTGTTCGGACTCAAGCTGGGCGTGCTGCTCTACCCGGATGTGAGCGGGCTCCCGAGCACCTGGATGTATGGCCCGCTGCCGATCTGGGTGCTCTGGCCGGCAACGTGGGCTGCCGATCCGGCCGCGGCCCTCGGAGTCGCCGGGCTGGTCAATCTCGGCATTTCACTCGCCGCGATCGTGGCCGGTTGCGCACTGACACCCCTGCCCCATCACGCCTCGGCCCTCCCTGTCCGCCGGCTGGCCATCCTGCTCTGTATCGCGATCTGGCCCCGGGCCGCTTGGCAGTATATTCAGGCGGACAACCTGGCGATCGCCGTTGGTGTCATCGCGAACACCCTGCTGTTGCGCCGCGCCCACGGTCCCGTCGCCTGGCTGGCGGCCGCGCTCGCCATGGCCGGGCTGGCCTGCAAGCAAACCGCCGTGGCGGTGCCGCTGGCCCAGGTCCTGTGGGTGGGGTTCATGGTCGGCGGGCGCGCCGCGGGTACGCATGCCCTGCGGCTGGTGGCGACCGCCGCCGGCTGGGGACTGCTGGTGCTCGCGACCGAGGATCCCGGGGCCATGTGGTTCTCGCTGATGACTGTCCCGGGGCACCTGCCTTGGGCGGAAGCACCCCTCACGCGGTTGCTGAGCGCCGCGCCCGCCCTCGGGGTTCACCTCCTGCTTCCCGTGATATTGACTTGTTGGATACGTCGCCGGGGTGAGGGCGTCTGGATGGTCCTGCCCACGCTCAGCTGGGCGCTGGCCTTGCTGCCGGGCCTGGCCGCCCTGTTCACCTATGGCGGCAACATCAACAGCCTGCAGGGGCTCTGCCTGTGGCTGCCCAGCGGTCTGACCGTGTCACTGGCGGTGCTGGCCAATCAGCGTCTCCGTCCCTCCCGCCTGATCCTGGGGGCCACGGGCATCGTCATCCTGATGACCGCCGTCCGGATCGCGCTCCTGCCGGAAACCCACTGGGGCCTCAACCGCTCGCGCTACCGCACCGCCACGGCGATTGCCGCCGGCGCCCCCGGGCAGGTGTGGTTTCCCTGGCATCCGCTCGTCACGATTTACAGTGAACAACGCCGCTATGCGGATGAAGACGGCCTGGCCGTTCGCGCGTTGTCCGGTCACGCAATGCCACGGGTCGATTTGGCCAATCATCTGCCCCCGCATTTCGCCGCGATCGCCTTGCCCGTCGGCACACCCCACTGGGGGATCGCGGATGAGCTGCGGCCGGCGGGCTACGTCACCGCCCAGCTGGGAGAGTGGCGGGTGGACCGCTGGGCGTCCGCCCCCGTCTCGACGACCCCATGAGCGGGCTCATCATCATCCTGGTCTCGTTGGGTACCTTTTGCCTGCTGGCGTTCGGCGGCGGACTGCTGGTCGTGGGCCGGATTCCCGGGTCGCCGGTGCAGCGCCTGGCCCTGGCGCCTTTTGCCGGACTCTTCATTGTGTATCTGGGCGCCACCGGGTGCCACCTCCTGACCTCGCCACCCGCAGGTTGGCTGTTGCTGGCTGTTCCCGCCTTCATCGGCTGCTGGGTGGGCCGGACGGAAGCGCGCCGCTGGCTGAAGGATCCGACGTGCCGACACGTGCTGACTGGCTGGGGCACCTTCACCGCAATGTCACTGATCCTGCTCAGCCTCATCCGGAATTACTCGGGCGGGGATTGGATCGGTGACTGGGCCGGGCACTACCATCGGGCCCAATATTTTCTGCATCCGGCCGGAGACTGGACCTGGATGTTGGAACGGGACCCGCTCGGCGGACGTCCGCCGCTGCAGAATCTGATCACGGCGGCAATGCTCGCGATCACGGGAGAATCCTTTCCCGCCTATCAGGTCATCACCCTGCTCCTGGGCTCGCTGATCTACCTCCCCGCCGCGTTGCTCCTGCATCAGCAGCCGCGGGCGCTGCGCTGGTTGCCCGTGGTGCTCCTGGCCTGTCCTTTGGTAATCCAGAACCTGACCTATCCGTGGACCAAGATGGGCACCAACGCCTGGGTGCTGCTGGCCTTGGCGTTGGGCTGGTCGGCCCGGGATCGTCTGACGGTGGCGATGGCCGCCGCAGCACTGGCGGCCGCGGTCCTGTCGCACTACTCCGCGGCGGTGTATCTGGTCGTGCTCGCGCCGGTTTTCGCCTGGAAGCAGTGGCGCGAAGGCCGACCCGATTGTATCGCCGTGGTCGGTCTCACCACCGCGGCCGTGCTGCTCACGTGGTTTGGCTGGGCCTCGGTTCAACTGGGCGCGGAGGCCTTTGGCGGTACCACCACGAGCAGCGTGGAATTCACGCAGCGGGGCGGCCTGGACGGCCAAGGGGCGGTGTTCGGCGAGAATCTCGCTCGCACCTTCGTGCCGCACTTTCTGCTCCCCCGCCCTCCCGTGGGTTCACCGCCCAGTGACCCTTGGGCCGCGCTGCGCGACAGCGCCTTCCAACTCTATCAAACCAACCTGCTTTTCGCACCGGGACTCGCCATGCTCGCCCTGCTGGCCGGGCGCCTTCGTTCCGGGCTGCGCCACGGCGGATACGGCGTGCTGCTCGGCGGCATTATCCTACTGGGGATCGCCGTGCACACGGCTCCCACTCACTGGGGCGCGGCCCATATTTGCCTGCAGCCCCTGGTCATCCTGGCCCTGGTCGCCGCCGCCCATTTGCTCGGTCAACGCGCCCGACCTCCGGGCTGGTGGGGGGCGTTGCTCGCGGTCGATCTCGCGCTGGGGATCGGCCTGCAACTGGGCGTCGAATCCCTGGCCGTGCCGGAGGCCGCGATCGCCTGGCAAGCCGGTCAGCCCCTGCGGGAACTCTATGGCCAGGCCATGTGGGCGAACAGTGCCGCCAAGGCGGCCTTCTCGTATCAGTTCCTCGGCGACCTCTGGCCGTGGCCCGGTTGGATCAACGGCGTCGCGGCGGCCGCGGGTTTCGTCGGCCTGCTGGCGCGGGCGCTCCGCCATCCATCCGCGGCATTGCCAACCGGGAACGCCTCCCAACACTGACCAACGTCGCCGTGTCTACCTCCCCGTCCATCGACATCGTCATTCCCGTCTTCAATGAGGCGGCTGTGCTGCCGGAGCTGGCCCGGCGGCTGAAGGCCTTGTTTGCGGCCCACGCCCATGTGCAATGGCGGGCAATCTTGGTCGATGACGGCAGCGCCGACAACTCGGCCCCCCTCATCGAAGAGCTGCACGCGGCGGACCCGCGTTTCACCCTCGTCCAGCTGTCCCGCAATTTCGGCTTTCAAAGCGCCCTCGCCGCGGGTCTCGCCACCTCCACGGCGGACGCGGTCGTGGCCATGGACGCCGACCTGCAGGATCCGCCAGAGGTGATTCCGGAACTCATCACCGCGTGGCAGGCCGGCGCCGAGATCGTGCGGGCCGTGCGGCGGTCGCGCCAGGAAACCGGGTTGCGCCGCTGGGGCTTCGACCTGTTTCACGGCTTCTTCAGCCGGGTGATCGATTTCCCTATCGAACCCAATTCGGGCACGTTCTGCCTGATGGACCGCTGTGCGGTCGACGCCTTCCAGGCCCTGCCGGAGCGCAACCGCTTCTTCCCGGGGTTGCGGGCCTGGGTGGGTTTCCGGAAGACCGACGTCGCCTATGACCGACAGGAACGGGCGGCCGGCCAGCCGCAGCAGACTCTGTTCGGCCTGATCCGCTACGCGCTCGACGGGGTGTTCAGCTTTTCCTACCTACCGCTGCGGCTGCTGACCTACGCCGGTCTGATCGCCTCGGGCGGCGGCTTCGTCATCGGCGCCTTCTTCGTCACCCGACGATTGCTCGGTATCGAAATTGCGGAGACGGGCTTCACCACCCTGGTCACCTTGATCCTTTTCCTGGGCGGGGTACAGTTGGTCGGAATCGGTGTGCTCGGCGAATACCTCGGGCGGATCTATGACGAGGTGAAGCAACGTCCCAACTTCATCGTCCGCCGGCGTGTCGACACCAAGGATTAACGCGGTCGCGGGCTGGGCGCTGCTGCTGGTCGGGGGCGGCGGGCTGGCCCTCGCCGGCTACTGGCTGCTCTTTTCGACCTTCATGGTCTACGACGACGAAGGGTTCGTCCTGATCAGCCTCCGCAACTTCCTCACCGCCGGGCCGCTTTACGACGCGGTCTTCACCCAATACGGACCGTTTTTCTACCTGGTGCACAAGGCGCTCCCGCTGCTCGGCGGCTGGGAGTGGACCAACACCGCGGCGCGCTGGGTGACACTGGTCTATTGGCTCGCCACCGCCGGGTTCGCCGCGGCCACCGTCAAGCACCTGACGCGTTCGTTCGTGGCGACATTCGCCACTTTCACGGGGGCGGTCGGCTACCTCTGGGTCATGACCCACGAGCCCGGGCACCCGGGCGGCATGATCGGGCTGCTGGTCGCGCTGGCCGCCTGGCTGGGAGCCCAGCGCAACCCGGCCGCTCACCCGGCCACCGCCGCCGCCATCGCCGCACTGGGGGCTGCCATGGCCCTCACCAAGATCAACACCGGCGCCTTTCTGCTGCTGGCGTTGTGGACGTGGCTTGCCGGATACACCCCGCCGGGACCGGCCCGCCGCCTGACCCGCGGGGTGGCTGTCCTCGCGGCGGCCGTGGGGCCGGGGTTGATCATGACCGCGCTGCTCGGACAGAGCTGGGTGCAGCAGTATGCCCTTACCGTGTCGCTCGCCGCGCTTTCCGGCCTCGCCCTGGCGTGGCGCGTCGCCTCCCCCACCGTGGCCGCAGCCGCGGCCGGCCCGGCCTGGCGCGCGGCGGCCCTGAGCGGAGTCGGCGTCACCGCGATGACCCTCACCGCGATTCTGTTGGCGGGATCTTCCGTCAGCGGGGTGCTGAACGGAGTGCTGCTCGACGCCCTGCGCCACCCGGGCGTCTACTCGTTCGCGTTCGTCTGGCGACCCGGCTCGCTGGCCGTCGCGCTGGGCGCCGCCGGCCTCATCGGAACGGCCTGCCTTGGCAAAAAGGCGCCGGCTTGGGTGGAGCCGGCCATCGGGGGAGCCCGGGTGCTGGCCGCGCTGGCCTTTGCGTTGGCAGCCCTGACCTGGCTGCCGATCAGTATGCCGGCCTTTGGCCTCAGCTACGGCGTGGCTTTGGCCGCAATCTCTGCTTATCCGTTGGTCCGTGACGAGTCGGCCCGGGCCCGCCAGTGGATCGCCCTGGTGTTCGTGTGGCAGAGCCTGCACGCCTACCCGGTGGCGGGCAGTCAACTGAACTGGGGCACGTTCCTGTGGGTGCCCCTTCTGGTATTGGCAACGGAGGAGACGCTGCGCTGGCACCGCCGCCAACAACCGCGCCCCTGGGCTGGTCCGCTGGCCGCCAGCGCCACACTCGCGGTCGCTGTGGTTTTGACCGCGACCCTGACCTCGCGGGCCTACCACAACCACCGCAGCGGTGATCCGTTGGGGCTGCCCGGCGCCGAGTCGATCGTGGTACCCAGCTCAACCGCTTATCCGATTCGGATTCTGGCCCACAACGCCGCGCGCTACGCCGACCCACTCTTCAGCTTCACCGGGGCGTATAGCTTCAATCTCTGGACCGGACTGCCTACGCCGACCCTGGCGAACGCGACCCATTGGTTCACCCTGCTCAAACCTGCTCAACAGGCGGCCATCATCGAGGCGCTGCACGCGGCCCCGCGCGCGGCGGTGGTGGTGCAACTCGACACGGTGCGGTTCCTGATGGAAGAGAATTTCCCGTTGGACGGACCGCTGGCCCGCTACCTGGCGCAGAACTTTCACAGCGTGCTGGAGGTCGACGGGTATGCGTTGTGGGTGAAGCGCGACCGCACGATCACCCCCCTCGACGTAGGCCAATGGATCGAGCCTGGGCAGGTCCTGACCTTCACCACTGATACCGATCTCAGTGCGGCCACTTCGGCGATGTTCTGGCGATTCGACGGCGACCTGCGCACCGCGGTGGCGGGGGCGACGGACGAGGCGTTCGTTTTGACCACGACCGCGCTGGCCGGGCAGCCGGGCCTCCAAGCCGTGCGGCTGGAACTCACGGCATCGCTCGGCCCGCTGATCGCTGACACCCTGCTCCGGTTCACGGATGCCGCCGGCCACGAGCTGGTGGCGGTGCGCATGCAACCGTGAAGCAACCTTAACGGCGCTGGGCGACCAGCAGCAGACTCACGCCAAACGGCATCGGCCACCGACGGAGCGCCGGCCCGACAAACAGGCGCCGGGCGAGGCGGTTGATCCACCCGGGCGGAATGTGGTCCTCGGATCGCACCGTCTTGCCCCAGCCCAGCTTGCGCAACAGCCCGCGCCCGCGGCGCAGGAACAGCACCACCGGAAAGGCGAAGGTATTCGTGTAATTGATATGCTCGATCCGCCAATGGACAGGATCAAAGAGCGCGGCCAGCTGGGGCTGTAGGTAGCGGCGGAAATGGTGCAGCACCTCGTCCCACTCGCTCCACAGCAGCATGAACGCGGGCACGGTGATGACGACCCAGCCGCCCGGCCGGACCACCCGGGAGAACTCCCGCACCACGGCGCGGTCATCCGGCACGTGTTCCAGGACATCGAGTGCGGTCACAATATCGAGTGAAGCGTCCGCCAGCGGAATCCGGTCGCCGGACAACGCCAGCACCTGCTCGGGTGAAAAGCGTTCCCGCAATCGACGGATCGATTCCTCATGGTCGTCGAGCACCATCACCCGGCAGTCGCTGGCCAGCTCCGCCGCGAAGGCGCCGGTGCCGGCCCCACAGTCCAGCAGGGTCCGGTCGGGACCGAGCGCGCCGCAGCGCTGCAGCCAAGTGCGCACGATCTGGCGCTTTCCCGCGTAAAACCAATGGGTCGCCTCGATTCGGGCGAGGTTGTCGTATTCAGCCGGCTGCATCGAATCGCTTCGCTCTTGTGTGGGAGGATCGGTCGGCTAGAAGGCCTGTCGATGCTATTGTGCCGCGCAGCATGAGCATGGCCGCCCCGCAGCAGCCGGTCCCGGGTGGCGTCCGCTGGGCGGTCGTCCTGCTGCTGGCGTTGCACGCCGGTCTGGCTCTGCGCGGCATCACCGGCCTGGGAGTGACGCATGACGAGACCGCCCACCTGACGGCAGGCTATGCGTATTGGCAATTCAACGACTACCGGCTGCAGCCGGAGAACGGCAACCTGCCTCAGCGCTGGGGCGCGCTGCCCTTGCTCGCCCTCCAGCCCCGGCTCGAGCCGATGGAGGCGCCTGGCCTGTGGCGCGGTTCCGAGGTCTGGCTGATCGGCGATCATTTCTTCTTCGGCAGCGGCAACCCCATCGAGGGGATGCTGTGGCTGGCCCGCGCCACCATGCTGTTCTGGTCGCTCGCCCTGGGGGGTCTCGTGTTTGCCTGGGCCCGAGCCCTCTGGGGCAACGCCGGGGGGCTGCTGGCCTTGGGCATGTATGTCGTGAGCCCGACCACGCTGGCGCACGGGCCGCTCGTCACCTCCGACATGACCGCCGCGTTCTGGCTGCTGGCCGCGACCGGGGCATGGTGGCGGGTGCTGCAGGACCCGAAACCCGGCAACGTCGCGATGAGCCTGGTCGCCACCGCGGCCGCTTTCCTGGCCAAGTTCTCCTGCGTGCTGCTCGGTCCGGTCTTCGTCATTCTGGCGATCTGGACGTGGGTGGAACGCCGGCATGAAGCCGGGAGCTGGCGCCGCCTCGCGGGGCTTACCGCGCTGCATGCGGTCGTGACCTGGGCGGCCATTTGGATCGCGTTCGGCCTGCGCTTCGACCCCGCCGGCGCGGGCATGCCGCCGGTGGAGAAATACTATTTCCCCTGGGAGCAGATTTACACGGAGACCGGGTCATTCACCGGCCTGATCCGGTTTGCCCTGGCCGGGCACATCCTGCCGGAGGCCTACCTGGAAGGATTCGCCCACGTCCTCTACCAGAGTGCCGGCCGCAATGCGTTCCTCTTTGGGAGCTTCAGCACCACGGGATGGTGGTGGTATTTCCCGGCCACGTTTCTGCTGAAGAGCACCTCGGCGGAACTGTTGCTGACCGGGGCCGTCGTGGTCGGAGCGATGGCGGTCTGGCGTCGACGCAGTCCGGCGCTGCGCCGCTGCGCGCCGTTGCTGATCTTCGGCGCGGTCTACGCGGGCTTTTCCATCGTCAGCACCCTCAACATCGGCCATCGGCACATCCTGCCGCTCTACCCTTTGCTTTTCATCATTGGCGGCGGGCTGATGGGTTGGGTCCAGGGTTGGAGCCGGCGGTGGCTCGCGGCCCTGCCGGCACTTTCCGCGATCGGCTGCCTCAGTGTCGCGCCCTACTTCCTGACCTTCTTCAATCTGCCCTCGGGCGGTCCGCAAACCGCCTGGCGCAAGCTGGTGGACAGTTCGCTCGACTGGGGCCAGGGCCTGCCACCGTTGGCGGACTGGGTGGCCGAGCACCACGACCCGGCGGAACCCCTCTACGTCTCGTATTTCGGCAACGACTCGCTGGACTATCGTATTCCCGAAGCCCTGCACCTCGCGCCGTCCTTCGAACGCTTCCGGCCCCGCACCTGGGCTCCCTTGCAGCCCGGGCTCTATTGCGTTGGCGCGACGATGATGCAGGACCTCTTCAGCGGTTACCGGGGCCCGTGGAGCCAGCGCAAGGAGGACCGCTACCGCCAACTGCGGGCGGAGCTGCTGCCCGCCCTCGCACAGGGCGAACTTTCCCCGCTGATCGTCGACTTCGGTCAGCTCGGCACCGCCCCGCTGTGGGAACTCGAGCGGCTGCGCTTCAACCGCCTCGTCAGCTACCTGCAGGTCAAGCGACCGGAAGCCCAGGTCGCCAACTGCTTCCTGGTGTTCCGGCTCGATGCCGCGGAGATCGCCACCGTCACCACCGGCACGCCGGCGGAGTTGGCCAACTTAATGGAGCAGGCCCTGACGCCTCCGGATTAACAGCACGGGCTTCGGCCTTGTGGCGCGCGTAACGCCCGTGCTTGTGTGCAGCCGTCACTCCCCGGGAATCCACGCTCATGCCTCTGTCGTTCAATCGCCCGCTCTCTCTCCGTCGGGAGATCCTGGCGACGACAATCCTGCTGCTCATCCAGATCGGCCTGGCTCTTGGGTCCGTCCGCACCGAAGGCGTCACCGCCGACGAGAGCGGCCACCTGGCGGCCGGTTATGCGTATTGGCAATACGATGACTACCGGTTTCAGCCCGAAAACGGCAACCTCCCGCAGCGCTGGGGCGCCCTGCCCCTGCTGGTCACACAACCCCGACTGGATCCCGCCGATCATCTGGATTGGTGGCGCGAGTCGGACGTCTGGCGGGTCGCGCATGCCTTTCTGTTCGACTCGGGCAACCCCACCGATCGCATGCTTTGGCTCGCCCGCTGCGCCATGATGGCGTGGGCCGTCGCACTGGCCCTGCTGGTGCAGGGCTGGGCCCGTCGGCTCTGGGGTCCGGGCGGCGGCCTGCTGGCCCTGGCGCTGTGCGCGCTGAGCCCGACCGTACTGGCGCACGGACCGCTGGTCACTTCCGACATGACGGCCACGGTCTGCCTGCTCGCGGCCACGGCGGGCTGGTGGTGGAATTGCCAGCGCGTAACCACGACGCGGCTGGCAGTAGGGGGCCTGCTGACCGGCCTCGCCGCTATCGCCAAGTTTTCCGCGGTGCTGCTCGTGCCCGTGTTCGCCGCGCTGGCGCTCTGGCGCGTCTGGAGCGGTGGAGGCCTGGCGCTGACCGGCGGCGGCCGCACCTTCACGATCAACTCTCGCCCGGGCCGGTTCGGCATCCTGCTGGCATCCGGCATTCTGCACGGTGTGATCGCCCTGGGCGTGATCTGGACTGCCTTTGGCTGGCGCTACACCGGCATGAACCCGACCGTCGAACCGACCGGCTGGTATTACAAATCCCACGACCTTGAGCTCGCGCGAAACGATCACGTGGGCGCGGCGGTAAGCTGGGCGCAGACCCACCATCTCTTGCCCGAAGCCTATTTGCAGGGATTCGTTTTCCTGCGCGCGCACGCGGAGGCCCGCGCGGCTTTTCTCGCGGGGGATTACCGGGATACCGGCTGGTGGTGGTTTTTTCCGGCCGCGTTCGGCTGGAAAAGCACCGAGGGAGAGCTGTTGGCCGCTGTGCTGGTCCTGGCGCTTGCCGTCATGGCCCTGCGCCGGCGGACCCATATGGCGGACCGGCGCCTGCGCCTTGATCAAAGCGTCCCGCTGCTGGCCTTCGGCCTAGTCTACGGCATTACCTCGCTGGCCACCCCACTCAACATCGGCCAACGCCACATTCTGCCGTTGTATCCGGTGCTGTTCATTTTCGCCGGCGGACTCTGGCACCAGCTGCGCTCACCGCTCGGACGAAGCTTGGCGCTAGCCCCCGTTGTGCTCTCGGCCGCGGCGGCGCTGACGATTTTCCCCCACCCGCTCACCTACTTCAACCAACTCAGCGGCGGACCGGCGAATGGCTGGCGCAAGCTCGTCGACAGTTCCCTCGACTGGGGCCAGGGCCTGCCGGCTCTGGCCGCGTGGCTGCCCGCCCATCGTCAGCCCGGCGAGACCGTCTACCTGTCCTACTTCGGCAGCAACGATCCCGACCATCAGGGCATCGACGCCATCCCGCTGGCTCCCATCTACCAGAACTACGAGCCACGCCGGTTCGAGGAGCTGGGGCCGGGGCTCTACTGCGTGGGGGCCACCATGCTGCAGGACGTCTACAGTATCGCGCGCGGGGATTGGACAATGGAGAACGAGCTGGCCTACATCCGGGGCATGGCCTGGGCCCGGTCCAACCTTGCCGCCGGCACGATTGAAAATCGGATCGTCGACTTTGGACGGGAGGAGACGGGAGGCCTGTGGCACGTGGATCGGTTGCGATTTGCCCGACTCGCGCAATACCTTCGGGTGCGTCCGCCCGACGCCGTGGTCGCAAACAGCATCCTGGTTTACCGCCTCAGCGAACGCGAGGTGCAGACGATGGTCGATGGTTCCCTCCCGAGTATCGCCGACCTCATGGCGGAGGCCGCGGATCTGGCGGACTAGCGGCGGTCCCGGTGCTGCCTACGGCAGGTTGCGCATCCAGTCATCGAGCGCCGAATCATACACCGGCACCACCACCGTGCGCACGGTGGGATCGCGCTCCAGCACGACCGCATCCTCCTCCGACCATTTCCGGAGGACCGCCGGATCGATGGCGGTCACGCGGCTGACCCGGATGATGTAGTAGGGTGCGAACACGCCTTCCGTGATCAGCTCGAGCTCCACGCCCGGACCCAGGTCGTGATCGGCGGAGACGGTCTTGATACCCGTGGCGAGGTCCACGTTCAGGCGTTGAATGACGTAGACCTCGTCAAACGTGCGGCGTTCGTAGTGGTAGATGAACTGATCCAGCCGCTGCACCATGATGCGCGGGCTGATGGCGGCCTGGTCGTGCAGAAACCACATCATGTCGGCGGCCGGATCAATCGCGAGCACCCGCCGGCCGGCCGCTGTTTCGCGTTTCGCGATCTGCTCGAGCCAGTTGACCGTACGGGCGGCAAAATTTTCGGCGTTGTAGGGTTGGCGCGACATGACCGGCAGTGACCAGCCGATGAGCTGGGTGGCGATGAGGCCGGCCATGACCCACCCCAGGAGGCGGCCCTTGGTTGATTGCGTCCAGACGTGCACCAGCGCGAGCACCAGCAGCAGGTGGGTCGGCAGACTGAGCCGGCGAATCACGGGATCATCCCAGCGACCCCAGAAGTAGCTCAGCATCAGCAGGGCGTGCAGCAGCAGGCCGAGCATCGAAAGGTAAAACACCGCCTCCGCCGGACGTTCGCGGAGCGTGGAGCGCCACCGCTTCACCATCAACAGCAGCAGAAAGCCCACCGCCAGCGGACCCAGCACGCCCAGCATCCACGCGTTCGGCTGCAGCCCGTCGAACGACAGGAAGAAGTTCATGGCATGGCCGACGTTGTCGTAGAAGTACTGCAGGCCGAAGGGCGAGGTGGCCCCTTCAATATCGGTCAGCTGCCACGATTCCTCCGAAAGCTTGAAGACGTTCTGCTGCCAGGGAATCGGGAGAAGCAGGAGAGGCGTGAGCAGCAGGCCGACCGGCACGAACGGACGTCGCAGCCGCCACCAACCGTAGAGCACGACCACCCCGACCGGCAGGATGAACAGCGCGGACTCGTAACGCACCTGCGCGAGCAGAATGCCCGCCATCAGAAACGCCCCCAGCCGGTCGCCGTTGTCCGGTTGTTCGGCATAGAGCATGCCGAGCCAGACGGTCAGGAGGATCATGACCATGTTGAGCAGCTCGAAGCCGGCGCCGGTGGCGTTCTGCGCCACCAGCGGCACCGTGCAGATCCAACCCACTGCGATCGCTCCGCCGCTGAATCCGCCCAGCCGCCGGCCGATCAGGAACAACAGGCCGGCCAGGGCCACGGTCAGGGCGCCGTTGAGCCAGTAGACATTCTCCACCCGATAGCCGGTCAGGTCGTGCACCAGGCTGAGCAGAAAGGGAAAAGTAAGCGGTCGTTTGTCGACCCGGGTGTTGAGCGGCACGAAGTTGCCCGCAAATTCATGCGCCCGCAGCACCATGGCCCCCTCCGCGTGCTTGTGGATCTGCATCGCAGTCGAGCTGAGCACGACCTCGTCGGCCACGATCTTGTAGCCGTGCGGTTCATGCACGTGCAGGAAGACCGTCGCCCCCCCGATCACTAGGGCCGCCCACCACCGCTCGCGGGTGGACATCGTGCCGACGGGATCACGCTCCGCCCGCCAGCCACGCCACGTGCGCCAGCCGAACCCCGCGAGCCCCGTCATCGCGGCGGCCACGAACCAGATGCCGCCAAACTTGACCGCCGTCACCGCTTGGACCGGTGTCAAGATTACGAACCCCGCCAGCAGGGCGAGCAAGCCAACTAAACCGAGCAGGACCAGGCGCTTCGACACGGGGCAAAAAAAAACCGTCCGCAAGCTGTGCGGACGGTTTGAAGATGGAAACCGAAAAACTTACTGGAGGTAAGTGATCGTGCGCGTGCCGGCGATGCTGGAAACCGTGATCGGCGTGCTCTGGGTGAAGGCGGTCGGGTAGGTTTCGTTGGCAACGGTCGAGAGCGACTTGATGTAAGCGGTCGAGCCGACGAGGTTGCCGATGGCAACGGTCGTGACACCGTTCTCGAGGAAGTACTGGTCAGCGGCGGAACCGAGCTGGCGCATGTTGTTCAAGACGGCCTTGTCCTGGGAGGAGGTGCGGACCTTCGTGAAGGCCGGGATAGCCATCGCGGCGAGCAGGCCGATGATGACCACCACGATCATGATTTCGACGAGGGTGAAACCCTTGGAAGACTTGATACGATTCATGGGAGGGATGTGTAGGATTATGATATACGCTCAAAAGCGAGCAGTCCTCCGATCAAACCGGTTGAGCCTTTTCCGGCAAGGTCAAAATCGCCAATGAATTGAAGGAAGGAAACGGTTCACAATCGTTTAATAATTCTGGTTACCCCCGCTGGTTGACGGTAACTTCCGCCCCTCGTTCGTCGTTATAATTGTAAACTTCTGTTCGCTCGTGGCTCGACAATTTATTATATATTATATTACTGTTCAAATGTTTGCTGCTAATCTCGCAGCTTTGGACGAGCTGCGCTTCCCCAACGGAGAGCGGTTGAAGGGACAGGTCGTGGAAGTCACTGAGACCACGGTAAAATTCACCTCCACCTCCCTCGGGGAGCTGACGGTGCCGTTGAAGGCGGCTCAGGTCGTGCGCGATGTACCCAACACCCCGGTCGAAAGCCTGGTCGGCATCCCCCCTGCTCCCGCCAAACCGCCCAGTCCGCAGGTCGCCGCGGTTCGCGAACCCGCCACCACGCCCGCGGAGGAAACCGCCCTGACGCCGCCCTGGCAGGGCAAGGTCGAGCTGGGCTTGCGCCACCAACAGGGGCAGCGCGATTCCCTGAACTTCGACTTCCGCGCCTCCGCCGAACGCACGCTTAAGGAGAACTCATTCCTGGCCAGCGCCCGGTTTCTCTACGGCGAACAAAACGATGTGCCGAACAACGACCGCATCGACGGCAGCTTCCGCTGGCGGCGGCAGCTGAGCGACCGGGTATTCGCCCAGACCCAGACCAGTTACTCCCGTGATGAGATCAAGGCGATCCACCAGAACTGGGAACAAAGCGTCGGCGCTGGCTACGAGCTCTTCAAGGACGAGACCCATGCCGTCAACGTAGGCGCGGGTCTTACCGGCCAGTATCGCGAATCCGCCGCCTTCGCCGCGGGTGCCTCCGGCCTGCTCGAGGTCTTCCAGGACTACAGCCTACAGATCAACGGCCGCATGACGCTCGTGCAGAACGCCGTCGTGCAATACTTACCCGACGGGCAGACTCAATTTGTCAGTGTGCCCAATCAGCCCGCGCGGACCGACGGCACCGAGAACTACACCCTGCGCTTCAACACCACCCTGCAGGGCAAGGTGACCGAGCACGTTTCGTTGAATCTGCGCTACGAATACGAACGCGACAACGCCGTCTTCGCCCGCGAAGCCCGCGCCGATCAGCGCATCACCAGTTCGGTGGGCTACGCGTTCTGAGCCATCAGGTCGTCGGCTAGCGCCGCGGCCGACCGACCGCTGGGCCGGTGGCCGGCGCCAATTCAAGCAACTCGTCCACATCGAGCGTGTTGGCATCCTGCCAGAGCCGCTCCAGCTGATAGGCCTCCCGCTGCTCGGGCAGAAACACATGCACCATGATCTGGTAGGCGTCGAACACCAGCCAGCCGCTGCCTTCGGCCGTATCGATGCCGGCGATGGGCTGCCCCGCGCCGTCGAGTGTCTTCTCGATCTCAATCCGCAACGCCCGCAGATGCGGATCGGCCAGGCCCGACGCCAGCACGAGATAGTCCGTGATCGTCGACTGCCCACTCACTTCCAGCACCTTGATCTGCTCGGCCTTGCGGTCGTCCAATGCCCGCACCAGGTGCGCGACGAGGGACAGGATCTGGTTGGGAGCGGAACGTTTTTTCGCGGTCTTTCGGGCAGGCATGGAGAGGGATTCAGCGATAGAGACCCTTTTCCTTGATGTAGACAATCGCCTTGTGCGGCACGAAGTAATCGAGCGACCGACCGCGCCGCACCCGCTCGCGCAACTCCGTCGAGCTGATCTCCACCAGGTGGCCGTCGCACCGGTGCAAGCGCAGTCCCGGCACCTCCGGGGTCGCCTTGGCCGGATGGCCGGGCCGTTCGAGAAAGATGAAGTCCACCAACCCGGCCAGCCGTTCGATGTCGCGCCACTGCCGCAGATTGGGCAATTGGTCGCCCCCGATGATCCAGTACAGCTCGTCGGCGGGAAACTGCGTCCGGAAGTGCTCGGCGGAGTCAACCGTGTAGCTGATGCCGCCGCGCCGGATCTCATAGTCGGAGACCTCAAACCGATGATCCCAGTCCACCGCCGTACGCAGCATCGCCAGGCGATCCTCGCCGCTCGTCACCGTGTCATGCGACTTCAACGGGGCCTGGGCCGCAGGCACAAAAATCAACCGGTCGAGCCCGTGCTGCTCGACCGCGTCCTGCGCCGCCACCAAGTGCCCGAAATGCACCGGGTCAAAGCTGCCGCCCATCAGGCCGATCTTCATGGAGCCGTTGCTGAGCGCAGCGGACCGTCGCCGCAAGGGCGCATTTGCCCCGGCCACGGCGGCGTTGACGCGCGTCGCCCCCTGCTCGAACGTCGCCCCGCCCGCCCTGGTGGTGGAATGGTAGACACTGGAGACTTAAAATCTCCTGCCCGCAAGGGCGTGCCGGTTCGAGTCCGGCCCGGGGCACCAGCCTTCGTCCGGGCGACGACGGGCTTGCGACGCCTCTCCGCCGCTGACGTGCTCACGGCATGTCCGCTTCGCAACGAGGTTCCTCCCAGTCAGCGCCCTGGTGGCAAAGGCCCGGGCTGGGCTACCAACGTTCCCACCTGACGGTCGCGGGGCATTCGCTCGAAGCCCTGGCCGCCCGGCATGGCACCCCGCTCTATGTCTACGATCTGGGTCGGGTAGTCGCCAACCTGCAACGGCTGCGGCAGGCTCTCGCCGAACTCGGGACACCCCACCGGGTGTTTTACGCCCTGAAGTCCAATCGGCATCCGGACGTGCTCGCGGCTCTGCGCCAAGCCGGGATCCACGGGTTGGATACCTGTTCGCCCGGCGAGGTTGACCTGGCCCGCGGCGCCGGGTTCGCCGCGAACCGGATCTCCTTCACCGGCACCTCACTTAGCGATCGGGATCTCGACCGGCTGCTGAAGCACCCCGATCTCATCCTCAATTGTGACTCGATTCACGATCTCGAGCGGGTGGCGGAGCGCGCACCGGGTCACCGGGTGGGCCTGCGCATCAACCCCGGGCTGGGCATCGGCTACCGGCGCAACCGCATGCTGCGCTACGCCGGGGGCAGCGGCACGAAATTCGGCCTTCACCGCGAGCAATTCACCACCGCCCTGCGCATCGCCCGCCGCCGCGGCCTCGTGGTCGAGGGACTGCATTTTCATACCGGCTGCGGCTTCCTCACGCCGCAGCTCCCGGTTCTGGACAAGATCTTCCGAGCCTGCCGCTGGTTCGTCGACCAGCTGCCCGCGCTTCGGTATCTCAATGTCGGCGGCGGCCTGGGCATTCCGCTCGTGCCGGAGGACGCAGCGTTGGACCTGACCGCCTGGACCGCGCTGCTGCGCCGACACTGGGCCGGCGCCGCCACCGAGATCTGGAGTGAACCCGGCGACTACTTGGTCAAGGATGCCGGCGTGCTGGTGCTGGAGGCCAATACGGTCGAGACCAAGGGCACGACGCGCTACGTCGGCGTCAACGGCGGCTTCAGTGTTCATCCCGAGCCAGCATTCTACGATCTGCCCTTGTGGCCCGTGTCCTGTCGCGCGCCGCAGCCGCGCGGCCGCCTGGAAACCGTGACGATCGCGGGCAACATCAACGAGGCGCTCGACATCCTGCATGCCGACGCCCGCCTGCCCCGCCTGGCCAACGGTGACCTGCTGGCGTTCCTCAACGCCGGCGGCTACGGCGCCGCCATGGCCAGCAACCACTGCTTGCGCGGCGACTTCACCGAAATCGCCGTGCCACCCGCTGCCCGATGAGCGTCGACCCCACCCCCGTGCTCGATCGCCTCGCCGCCGAACTCGGCCCAGGGCCAACGTGGTCCGATGACGATGTGGCCCACCTCGCCGCCGCCGCCAGGGACGCCAACCAACTGAAACGTTGGCTCAAGCGCCGCCTCGCCGGCGAGCCCGTCGCGCATATCACGGGCCGTCTGCATTTTCGCGGCCTGGAGCTCGCCATCGACAAGCGCGCCTACGTTACCGACCCCGAATTGACCCACCTGGTCGATGCCGTGATCGTCGCCGCCTCACGGCTGGCGACCACACTCAAACGCCCGCCGCTGGTGGCTGAACTGGGTGTGGGCTGCGGCAGCCTGGCCCTCGCGATCAAGCAGGCGGTGCCCAGCACCCGGCTGGTGGGCCTTGATCTCGATCCGGACGCACTGGCGCTGGCTCGAGCCAACGCCCGGTCGACGGGCTTGGAGCTGCAGTTGATAGAGAGCGATTTGTTCGACAGCTGGCCGGCGGACCTGCCCGCCCCGGACCTGATCTACGGCGACCCTCCGTGGGGCGACGACCAGATGCTCTACGGCGACGACCGCCCCGCCGGTCACTACCGCGCCATGCCGCCGGCCTCGGCGTTTCCGCTGGGCGGGGCCACCGGGGTGCACGAACAGGTGCTGCAGGCAGTGCGCCGCCGTGACTGGTCGCCGGAAATCTGGCTCAACGGCGGGGTGATTCCCCGCGACCGCCTGGAGGCCCTGGGCCGGCTGGCGCCGCCGTATCGCCTTATTGAACAGCAACCCGGGATATCGTTGCTTGTTTGCGGCCAGGTTGGTCACGCTGACGGCCAGTAACCAGGCATCGGATAAGTAACCCACCCGCACACTCTTCCCCATTTGGCTGACCCATTGCTGAAGCAATCGTCCTCCCGTTTCGCTCTTCCTTCATGCCGGCTTCCACCGAATTAAACGACCTCAACAAATCCGCCTGGGACTCACTCTACGCCTCGACCGATGAGGCCGTCTGGGGTCACGCCCCGGTCGGGTTTCTTCGCGCCACGCTTCCCTCTTCCCATGACTTGCCGGTCGCGGGCCGGGTGCTCGACGCCGCCGCCGGAGAAGGTCGCAATCTGGGCCTGCTGCAATCGTTGGGCCGGCCGGTGGTGGCTTGCGATGCGTCCGCTGCCGCCCTGACCAAGATCCCCGCGCCGCTCTCGGCCCGGGTGGAAAAATTCGCCTGCGATCTGGCGTCCATACCGGTGCCGGATGCTGATTTTGCCTTCGTGCTGCTCAGCGATGTTTTCGAAACCCTGCCCGAACCCGAGAAGGTGCTGCGCGAACTCCGCCGGGTACTGGTCCCCGGCGGCCTCATGCTGGCCAACATCCCGGATGACGACGATGGCATCGCGGGCGTGAAAATGAATCCCGTGGGCGCGGGCTGGCTCTACGACCAGAAATACTACTTCCGTTTTTACAAACCAGCGGAAGTCGACCGCATGTTCGCCCAGGTGGGTTTCGAGCTGATCCGGGCGGAAACACGCGAATGGGAGGAAGCCGCCCACCCGCAGTTCCGACCCGAGGTTCACCGCCATCGCAGCCGTATCTTGCTTGCCCGCCGACCGTTGGAAGCGTAGCCCCAACCCGGCGTGCTCCAGCGTTTACTCCGCATCGAATCTGGTGAAGGGCGCAAGGTCGCCCAATTCGCCCTCCTCGGCATGCTGCTCCAGGCCGGACTGGCGCTGGGCACGGCGGCGGCGGACTCGTTGTTTCTGGTCAATGTCGGCGCGGACAAACTCCCTCACATCTACCTGCTCACGCCGGTGGTGATGATGTTATACATCCCGGCCTATTCCTTTCTGCAAGGCCGCTGGGGCATTGAACGCGTGTTCGATCTCACGCTCGCCATCCTGGTTGTCGGCGGGCTCGGCCTGTGGCTGGTCTTTCGCGCCCACGCCAGCGCCGAACCCATCCTGTTCTGTTACGGCGCCAAGCTCTACTCCGCGTTGTGGGTCGTGGGGATCTACACCCTGCTGTGGAACTTCATCGACAACTACTTCGACCTGCTCGACGCCAAACGCCTGTTCGCGCTCTTCGCCGCCGGTTCGGCCAGCGGGGCCATCATCGGCGGGAGTCTGGTCGGCATTGTGTCCGAGTCGTTTGGCGTCGCCCCCCTGTTCCTCGGCTGGTCGCTCGTCGCCGCCCTGGCCTGGCCGCTCACGCTGGCCATCCGCCGCGGTAACCGTCCGTTGGAATCCGAGCATGAGGAGGAAGGGGGCGGCGACGACAGCCTCACCGACGCCGTCAAGGGCATCGGCCGCATGCTAGAGTCGCGCTACACCGTCGTGCTGACCCTCCTGCTCTTCGGCACTCTGGTCACGGCCACGATCTGCGAATATCAATACATGGGCATTTTCTCCGCGGGCCTCGAGGAAGCCGAGCTCGCCGGCCTGTTCGGTCGCCTGAATGCCATCGTGAACGTGCTCAACCTCGCGCTGACCCTGTTCATTTTCAACAAGCTCATCACGCGACTGAGCGTCCAGCATGTCGCCCTGATTCAACCGATCACGTACAGCCTCGTCTTCGTTTGGCTGCTGCTGGATCGAGGCTTCCTAGCCGCCGTCGGTGGTTTCATCGCCTACCAGGGCATCATGACGGCGATCGACTACAACAACGTGAATCTGTTGTTCTCCGGCCTGCCGTCGGCCACCCGCAAGCAGACGCGCACGCTCATTGAGGGGATCGGCGAACCTCTCGCCACGGCGACCGCCGGTGTGTTCCTGTTCCTGGCCGGCGCCCGGCTCAGCCCCGCCCAACTCTCAATGTGGGGCATCGTGGCCGCCCTGGTCTGCCTCGGGCTGGTGTTCATCCTGCGTTCCGACTTCCCGGCCGCGATCGCCGCCAATCTGCGCCGCGACTCGCTGGACTTTACCCGCAGTCACCACGACATCCTGCATACCACCGACCCCGCCGAGCAGGAGGCGGCGCTCGAGCCGGCCCACTCCGAGGACCCGGAGGTGGCCGCGCTCGCTGTGCGGTTCCTGCTGATCAACGATCCCCCCCGGGCCGCGGATTGCCTCATGGGCATGCTGACCCATGCGTCCTTCGCCCATCGTCGCCATGCCCGGCCGTTGTTTGACCAGGTAATGACAGACCGCACATCGCCCGCCGCCCAGGAGGTGCAGCGGTGGATCGAACGCCATCCGGACATCGATGACGGCGAACTGGTCGGCCACCTTGGCCGACACGCCCTGCTCGCAGCGCATCAAACCGACGCACTCTTCGCCTCCGACCACCCCCGGTTGCGCGCCGCTGCTGCCGTCACCTTGTGGCAAAGCTCCCGCATCCCGGACAACGCCCGCGCCATCAATGAGGTGGAGCAACTGCTGCAGTCGGGCGACCAGGAACAGATCGCGCTCGGCATCGAGATCCTCGGTCTGTTCCGCGAACCCAAATACGCCTTCCGGCTGCGCGACTTCCTCCGTGATCCCAACCGCGACGTGCGCAATGCCGCCCTCCAGTCGATCTGCAGTCTCGTCGGCTCGACCGGGCACGCCTTCTTGCCGGACCTGATCAGTATCATCGACCAAGGCACCCCGGAGCAGCGCCAGATCGCGCTCGACGGCATCGAGCGCATCAACGATTCGCAGGTCATTCCCGATCTGCTCGCGCGTTCCAGCATCTTCCTGCCCGCCGAACGCCGCCGGGTGGAGCGCCTGATCCTGGGTTTCGGCCCGCGCACGGTTCCGTTGCTGAGCGGCATCGCCCAGAGTTCACGGTACGCCGTCGGGGCGCGGTGTCTCGCCCTGCGGGTGATCGGCCGGCACTCCTTCGCTCAGGTCGAGTCGCTCTCGCGGCCGCTCATCGACAACACCATCGCGCGGGCGTATCAGTTTCTCGGCAAACACCACGCCCTGTCGCAGCAATCCACTCAAAATCCGGGGCTGGCTGTGCTCGCCCGTTCGTATCGCGATGTTCCTTCCCTCGCGGTCGAAATCATGCTCGAGGCGCTCACGATCGCCGGCCGACTCTCCGGCCACGAGGCACCGCTGCTGGCCCTGCGCGGCGGCCAGTCCAAGGAGCGGGGCTATGCGATCGAAGCCGTCGAACAAGCCTGCAGCCGCGACCTGTTCGCGTTGCTGCTCCCGCTGATCGACGGTCGACCCATCGAAGGCCAGATCGCGTTCGGGCAATCCCGGGGATTGTTTGGGGAATTTACGGTCGAACAGCTGGTGTTCGATGCCCTCGATTCACAGTTTCCCCTCGAATCCGCCGCCGCCTTGCAGGCGCTGTTCGAGGCCGATTCCCAAGCCCACCATGACAAGTTGCTGGCGAAACTCCGGCAACCGGAATCGCGGCTCGCCCGCCCCACCCTGGAGACGCTCCTCGCGCGCCAACTCGGTCTGCGCGACGACCCCACCCCGATCGAGTTGGTCGCCGAAATGATGCAGGCCGGGCCGCTGCGCGACGCCCTGTTCCTGCACCACGAAACCCTGGTGAGCGAAGTACGGCATCTGACGTTCGACGCTGCTACCAGGTTGGGCGCCGCCGGCCAGTCCTGTGACGGCTTCTGGTACATCCTCGCCGGTGGTCTGCAAATCGACGACGGCCGGCCGCCGCGCACTCGCGGCACGACTGTGGCGTTCGAGCATTACTGTCATCAGACGCCCCTGGATCATGACATCGTGGCACTCGCCGGCACCCGGCTCCTGCACCTCCCGGCGTCGGCCCTCCGGCGCTGCGTGGAAATTCACCCTCCCTTCGGCCTCGTGTTGCTGAAGGAAAAATTCAGCCTCGCATGAGCCTGCAGCCGGCCCGGATGTCCCTCCGCAATTGGTTGCTGGTGATCACGCTGCCCGTGATCGGCCTGCTCAGTTTGACCTATGCCGTCGTGACCTATCGGGGTCTCAACGCCATCATTCTGGAGGGCTTTGATCGGAAACTCATGGCCGTCGGTTCCACGGTCGCGGCATTTGTGGATGCAGAGGACCACGCCCGGATGATGCACGCCCTGCCCTTGGGCGGACTCGTGACCGACGGCACCGGCAACGGCCTGTGGTCGGTCGATTTGGCCACCCGGCAGCTCGTCCACATCGACACCGCGACGGGCCGGGCCGCCTGGGAAGGCGATCCCGTGCCCGGTACCTTCACCCACATCGCCGCCGGTGCCACCCACCGCGAACTGCTCCTCTCGGACAGCGGCACCGGCCGCGTCGAAAGCCTGAACCTGACCACCGGGGCCATCGCCGCATTCCGCTCCTTCGCTCCCCCGTTGCACACCATGGCGTCCGCCCCGGAGCCAGGCTGGTTGTTTGTCGCCGGACGTGATTTTGACCGGTTCAACTGGGCCAATGGCGACTCCACCCAGTTCGAGGACCTGCCCTTCGTCCCGCTCGATCTGACTTACGATCCTTCCCGCCGCGTGCTCTGGGCCCTCGATTCGCTTGGGGACCGCCTCCATGAAATCGATCCCGACACCGGCGTCGTGCGTCGGGTCCTCCGGCTCCGGTTCGATCCCGAGGACCCCTCCCTCCACACCGCCGCCCATCTCGACGTGCACCTGACGGCGATCTGCTATGACGAATACTCCGGCACCATGTTCGCCACCGGAGACTCATTGTTCCGCATCGATCCGGACAAGGCATTGCTCTCCGCCGCGGGCCTGATGCCGGCCTTCGGTCGCGAATACGGCCCGCTCTACCAGCGCTACGTGGCCGCTCTGCGCAACCTGAAGGACTACCATAGTATCCGATATTTGTATACTCAGGTGGTGCGTCATCGCACCGAGATCGTCTACGGCCTCGATGCCTCGCTCGGCGAGGAGCACTCGAACCTGCTATCGCTCGACGAGTTGCCGCTGGAATTGATCGAGCCCGTGCAGGAAATGATGATCAACGGTGCGCTCGTCATCAGCGGTGTCCTCAACTGGGGACAGTGGGGCCGGCTCAAGACCGCGCAGACTCCCATCTTCGACCCGCACACCGGACACGTCATGGCCATGGCCGGAGCCGACATCGACATCGGGACGATCGACTTCGACACCCACCGCGCCATGGTCATCACCCTGGGCGCCGGCGCCCTGCTCATGCTCCTGGCCGGCATCACCTCGCTGGCCATCGTCCGGCAGCTCACGGCCCCGCTTGGGGTAATCCGTAACGGTGCCATGCGGGCGACCGCGGGGGACTACCGGGAGGCGGTGGTGGTCGAACGTCCGGCCGAGCTCAAACTATTGGCGGATCGCTTCACGGCCTCCACCTCGCAACTCAACCGACTGGTCCAGTCACTCGGACAATCCATCGCACGACGCGAGACCGGCCGCGACCATTCCGCCCTTTCCTACCGGCTGATCAGCCGGGGCGGTCGGGCCGGAGCCAGCGGCACTTGGACCTGGGGGCCCACGCCGCGAGCGCGCCAAACCGAGACCGCCCCCTGGGGTGCGGTCGCCCACCGTGACACGCTGCTCGCCTGGATTGCCCCGCCGCTGCCCGAGCTGGCCGCCTCCGTGAATGCCCAGCGGGCGATCCTGGCCCAACTAGCGCAAGCCGCCCTGCGCCATCATGGCGGCGACGAGGCGGTGCTGCGCGACAAGCTCGGGATCGTTGCACCCGGCACCATCACCTGGCTGCTGCTGGAGACCGACGGCGGGCGGGTACTGATTCAAGGCAACGACTCCGCCTCGTGGTCGGAAACCCGTCTCCCGAATGGTCGGGGCTCTTTTATCGCCGCCCCACCCCTGGCATCCGATCAGCGTATCAATCCGGGTTGCCCGCGCTCCGGTGCCGAACTGCATCGCGAACTGTGCGCACAGATTCACCCACCGCACTTCATCCTCGTGAACTACCCGGCATGAGCGTCGATCCCACTAAATCCTCATCGATTCTCGCGCGAATGCTGGATCTGCGCCGAGTCACTCCCTTCAACCAACTCGATGAAAATGAGTTGGCCCTGATTGCGGATGCCGGCGAACCCCGCGAAATCGCCCCTGACCAAATGGCCCACCCCGGTGGACGCTCCCTGGGCGCCGTTTGGGTCACGGTCGGTGGCGGGCTGGTGCTGCCCGACGGCACCCCGGCGCCGCCTTTGGTCGACCTGCCGGCGCTTTTCGGCGGCACCGAGACCGGTCCGCTCCGGAGCGGACCTGAGGGCGCCCGCCTGCTACTCATCCGCAAGGGGTTCTTCTTCGCCTTTCTCCGCGAGTGCCCCGCCTTTGCCCACGGCCTGATCATCGCCCCGGGCCTCGAGTTCCCTCGCCCGGCATGACAACCCGCCGCCAGATCATCCTCCTGGTGATGCCGCTGTTCATCGGCCTGGCCATCTGCGGCGGCGCCCTCGGCGCCTGGCTGGAGCTGCGGGCCGAGCAACGCGATTTTGATACGGAAGTGCGCACCCTGGCATCCTCGATCGCGGAGTTCATGATGATCGAAGAATTGCCCCGAACGGAAAGCGAGCGGGAGGCGGCGGAAGTCCGTCTGCGCGAGATCTTCAACCGCATCCTGCGGTGGCAACAGGCGCTGCGAATATTCCTGATCGATTCAGACGGCCGGATCCTCGGTGACACCGCGGGGCCCGCCACTCCCGCCACGGTGGATTTAAGCCTGCAGCCGGCCGAAGGTGAGGTGACCCTGCAGCCAATCGCGAATGACGGCGCTGAACATCAGGTGCGCCCCGCCATGGCCCAGACCAGGCATCCCAGCTGGCGGGTGGGCATCGAGGTCTCCGCCCGCCCTTTTCTGGATCGTCGGCGCCTGATCTGGCGGGACTATGGGATCATGACCCTGTGGACCCTGGGAATCGGCATCATCGCCACGTTCGCCTTTGCCGCCTTCGTTTCGCGGGAATTCAAACGGCTCGGCTACCAGGCCGGACTGCTCGGAACTCCGGAATTTCAACACTCCATCGACAGCTCCCGCATCCGTGAGATTGCGGATGTCGGCAATATCCTCCGGGTGATGCACGGGGTCCTGCGCGAGACCTTGGAGAAGACCCAGCGGGCCCTCATCGACCGGCAGTTTGTACGCAACGATCGCACGCTGGCGGAGGTGTTCGCCGTGGCGGAGCCGATACCGGACTCGTGGCACGTCGAGGACGTGGCGGGCGTGGTTCGCCAGATCGGATTCCCCGAGGCCGTGCAAGGCCGGGTCGCCTTGCCGGATGGAGGAGCTGCGTTCATCGGACTGATGCCCGAAAATCTGGGCTTCGAAACCAACCTGACCGCCCGCACCGCCCGCGCCTACCTGTCCGCCGCGCTCGTACGGCTGCCGCTCGAACAAGCCGCCCGTGAAACCCTGGAAATGTTCGGCCTTCGCGAACTCGCGGTGGTCCGTTGGCAGGGCGGAACCATCACGCAATGGCAACGCCGGGGATTCGAGACCGCCATCTCAACCACCGGGGATTTCCCCACAGGCAGCACTCGGATTGCGATGTGCCTGGACCAGGCGGACCGCGACCGCGTCGCGCTCTTTCGCCAGGCCTACCCCGCAATGCCCTTCGACCAGCTGGTGGAGAACCTGCCCGGACTGCTGCACAGCGATCAGCCTGGCATGGTGCTGTTTCTTCACCGCAGCGCGCCTTCTCCCGCTTCCACCTGAACCATGCCTGAGTCCGAACTGCTGAACCTTGATTCACTCCGCGCGCACCAGATGTTTTTCAGTGGTGTCGCCAGCATGGCCGTGGTGCTGCACGTCGCCTTGTTCGTGCTCCGGTCACGGCTGCGGGAAAACCTGGCCTGCGCGTTTTTCGCCCTGAGCTTCGGGCTCATGATCTATTCCAATTTCGAGGCCGGCCTCGTCACGTCCCCTGGCCGCGAAAAACTGGTGGTGCATCTGTTCACGGTGTCGGTGGCCGCGTCCTGTTTCGCCTGGTTGCTGACGCTCCACGCCGTGCTGGCGATCGGCCGGAGCCGGGTGCTCGCGATCTTCGGTGCCTTCGCCACCCTCAGTACGATCGGGGCATTGGCCTGGCCCAGTCCCTTGTCCAACCTGGGCATGATGACCGTGGTGGTGCTGGCGGTGGCCGTGGCGGGCTGGTGGATCATCGCCGCGTGGAGGCAACGTCATCCGGGCGCCCCGATTCTTGGCACCGGCATGATCCTCCTCGCCGCCTGCATTTCCCTTAATCTCATGCGCACCGTTGGTTTCGGTCTGGACCGCCACGAGGCAATCTACCTGCCGGCCTACGGAGGCATCTTCGCTCTGGTGTCGCTCTCGCTCCTGGTCGCCCGCAACTACACCCTGGTATCCCGACGGTTGGAGGAAAAACTGGTCGAGGTGGAGACCTTGTCCCGCGCCGCCATTGCCCAGGAACAGGAAAAGCAGCGCTTCATCGCGGCGAAAAACGTGGAACTGGAGGAACAGGTGACCGTCCGCACCGCCGAACTGCGGGAGGAGAAGGGTAAAGCCGACGCCCTGCTCTACAACATCCTGCCCCGCGAGGCCGCCGACGAATTGAAGGCGACCGGCCGCGCCACCTCGCGGCGCTTCGAGGACGTCACCGTGATATTCACGGACTTCAAGGGCTTCACCAACACCGTCTCCGCCATGCCGGCGCAACGGCTGATCACCGAACTCAACGAGATCTTCAACCAGTTCGACGACATCATCGATCGTCACGGTCTGACCAAGATCAAGACCATCGGGGACGCCTACATGGCCGCGGGCGGTCTGCCCGACCCGGCCGACGACGCCGCCATCCGGGCCATCGATGCCGCCCGCGACATCGTCACATTCATTCACACCCGTAACCGTGACGCCGCCGTGAAATGGCACATCCGCATCGGCGTGCACACCGGCATCGTCGTCGCCGGCGTCGTCGGCAAGCGCCGACTGATCTACGACATTTTTGGCGATACCGTGAATATCGCGAGTCGACTGGAGAGCCAGGGTGCCCCCGGCCGCATCAATCTCTCGGCTTACACCTACGAACTGGTACGTTCACGTCATGCCTGCGAATACCGCGGCAAGGTCGACCTCAAGGGCAAGGGGGAGATCGATATGTATTATGTCGCCAACGATCCTAATACTCTCCAAGTCTCTTCCGGATCGACTTCACCGGCGGAGGCTTAGGTCAATTCGCCGTTTTTCAACCGCTTCAACTCCCGGATCACTCCGCCCACGCCTAGTCTGCCGTTCGTTTCCCTTTCGCCCGTCATTGCCATGAAATCCGTCTCTCTCCGCCTCGGTGCCGCCCTCTTCCTCCTCTCCTCCGGCCTGCTCTTCGCCGATGTCGTCCGCCTGAAAAACGGTGACACCTTCACCGGCAAGATCACCGGCCGCGCCAACGGCACCGTCACCTTCAAGGGTGACCTGTTTGGGGAAATCACGTTCAGCGAGAGCGACGTCGCCGATTACAAGGTCGGCGAGAATCTCACCGTCGCGGCGCTGGCCGCCAATCCCACCGGCCCGGCCGCCGGCGGCGCCACCGCGGGTGCCGGCGGAAGCTCCTCCACCGTCAGTTCGGGAGCCGGCTCCAATTTCCAAGCTCAGGCCGCCGGCCAGCCCGCAGCCAAGTGGGTGCGCTCCATCACGTTCGGCGGCACCTATGTCAGTCCGACGTTCATCCAGGGTCAGATTCCCGGCACCCCGCCCGGCACCACCGGCGCCGGGCTCGGCCTGACCGGGCGCGTCCTTGGCGTGCAGGCCAAGGCCAGCCTCATGCGGCTGGCCGCCAACGACATCCATTCCCTCGATCTCAACTACGCCTACACCGACTACGAGCCGAACGGTACACAGACCGACAATTACTCCGGCGTCTTCGCCTGGAACCACAAAATCAACGACCGGTACTACACGGTGAGCCGCTCCTCCTACAGCGTCGATCAGGTGAAGAACATCGACTACTCCGCCGTGCAGATGTTCGGTGTGGGCTACAAGCTGATCGATTCCGTCCAGACGAAGCTCGATATCGTGCCGGGCCTGGTCGCCCAGCAGGAAGTGAAGGGCAACGCCTACGACGGCGACCTGCTCATCGGCGCCGGCTTCCTGGAGAACTTCGTCTACTATTTCAGCGAGTCCGCCATGTTCGAGCAACGCATGCTGTACCGACAGGCGTTCAAGGAGAACGACCTCTACGTCTTCGACGCCTATGTGGGCTTCAAGGGCCAGCTCACCCCACAACTCGGCCTGAGCGTCGGAGTGACCTACATCTACGACAATTCCCTGGGACCCGTGACCTTCCCGTTCGGCGGCACCACCGTGACCATCCAAGCCCAGGAGAAGGACCAGCTGACCTTCACGTCGGGTATCGAGTTTAAGTTCTGACGCCAACCGCCGGAGTCAGGACACCGGGGTCAGTTTCACCATCCGGTTCGACCACAACTCGCGCAGCTCCGACAGCAGCGCGATGGTGTCTGCCTCCGCCAGTCCGGCTGCCGCACCGGCATCGGCGACGCACTGCCCCTGCGCGGCGCCGAGCAGCCGATACATGCCCTCGCTGATCGTCGCGCGCTTGCCGTGGTGATAGCTGAAGGCCAGCTCGTGCCGCCAGGCCTGCTCGGACGCAGACTGCCAATAACGCTCCGCCTTCAGCCGGATCGTATCGGGCAACGCCACGCCGAGCCGCCGCCAGGCCGCCGGCTCGACCGCCCGTTTGCGCACCAGCCAATCGCCCACCACCAGCGCGTTCAGGTCGGTCGTGAGAAAACACACCACCGCCTCCGCCACGGAATCCACGATGGGCTCCGCGTGGTTGTTGAAGGACGTGTTGAGCAGCATCGGCACACCGGTGCGGTCTCCGAACGCCCTGATCAGCTCCCAGTAACGCGCGTTCACCTCGCTTGACACCGTTTGCACCCGTGCCGTGCCGTCGACGTGGGTGATCGCACCAAGCAACTCGCGCTGGTCCGGCCGCACGTTGAGAATCACGCTCATCGTCGGGAAATCCTTCTGGGTCGCGATGGTTTCGAAATAATCATCGACGTGTTCAACCAGCACTGAAGGCGCGAACGGACGGTAGGCTTCCCGTTTCTTCACCATCCGGTTGATGATGTCCTTGTTCTCCGCCGGCCGCGGGTCGGCCAGGATGCTGCGGTTGCCCAGTGCGCGCGGTCCGAATTCGGAACGCCCCTGCACCCAGCCAATCGCCTGACCATCTGCCAGCAAATCGGCCGTTCGCGCCACAATGTCGTCGCACCGCTCGATCGTGACAAAATCACCCCAGGCCGCGAGGACCGGCTCAATGACCGCGTCATCGCCGATGTCCGTGCCCAGGAAGACGTGCCGCATCGGCTCGACCTCCGTGGCGGGATTGAGCTGCAACTGCACTGCCAGCGCTGCGCCCAGCGCGCAGCCCGCATCATGCGCCGCCGGCTGCACGTAGACCTGTTCAAAGCCACCCTCATAGAGCACCCGGCCGTTCATTGAGCAGTTGTGCGCCACCCCACCCGCGAGACACAGACGCCGATGGCCCGTCGCCGTCCGGAAGTGCTGCAATACATGCAGGCCGATGATCTCCGTCGCCTCCTGAAGGGCCGCCGCGATGTGCTGATGCGCTTCGGTAAACGGTTCGCCTTTGCGCCGCGGCTGGGCCACTTGGAACAGGCCCGCCACCCGGTCGAGATGCAGGCGGTAGTCGCCGTTCGGCAGCAGCTCATAGAAGGTGCGGAACATAGCGCGGTAGCGCGCGGGGTCGCCATAGGGCGCCATGCCCATCACCTTGTATTCGTCGAACATCTCGTAGCCGAGGAACCGAATCACATCACGGTAGAGATAACCCAGCGAGTGTTGCTCCGGATACGCATGCAGCCGGTTGAGAGTGCGGCCGCGGCCATCGTAAATGACTCCGGCCACGCCCTCGCCCTGCCCATCCAACGTCACCACCAACGCCTCGTCGTAGCCCGACATGGCATAGGCGCTGACCGCGTGCGCCGTGTGGTGGTCGCAAAAATGAATCCGGGCCGGATCGAGGTCGGCGCCGAGTTCATCCCGGATCATCCGCTGCACCATGCCGCGCGGTGTGAGCAGCTCCTTTTGCCCCAGGTCACCTAGGTGCAGGGTCTGCAGCACCCGCTTCACATACGGCTCGGTCGCGTAAAAGACCACGGCGTCAAGGTCCGCCACGCCGATGCCGGCCGTCTCCAAGCAGAACCGCAGCGCCCGGTGGGGACGCTTGTTGGTGTGTTTGATGCGGTTGAGCCGCTCCTCCTCGATCGCCGTCACAACCTGGCCGTCGCGGAGCAGCACCGCCGCCGCGTCATGGATGAAGTCATAGGGCAGCGCGTGCGCATTGTCGTGCGCCACGTCGAGCCCGCCAGTGAATCCGAGCACCCACATGTGATCAGGCCCCCGCGGTTCCCTTCAACCAATTCACAAAGACCGGCGGCAGCGGCTTCCGCTCGAGGGTCTGCAGGTCGATCGAGACATGATCGGTAAAAGCGATCGCCACCAGCTTGTCGCCCGCACTCACGTTGATCACCCGGTAGTTCAGGTTGAAACTGTCCGACCCGGTCATCGACTTGGTGAACTCGACCCGCACCCGGTTGCCGCTTTGCAACGGACCGAGAAACTGCGACTGGCACTTCGCAATCGGCACCAGCAGGCGGTGCGTGGCGAAGAACTCCCGCAATTCCAAGCCCGCCGCCGCAACGCTGGCTTCATACGCCTCATGACAGATGGACAGGTAGTTGGAAAAATAGACGAAGCCGGCGCCGTCGACGTCGGCGAAGCGGATGGTGCGCTCGTAGGGGGTGCTCATGATTCCGGGCTAGGATGGGGCCGCTTCGATGGCGCGGGCGAGTTCTTCAATCGTGGGACCTTCGTAAAGGGCGGAGGACGGCAGGTTGATGCTGAACTCCTTCTTCACCCGCGAAATCACTTGCACGCCGATCAGGGAATCGCCCCCCAGCTCGAAAAAGTTGTCCTGCACCCCCACCTCTTCAATGCCGAGCAACCCCTGCCAGGCCTCGGCCAACGCCGTCTCGACCGGGTTGCGCGGGGCCACGTAGGCGTTGCCCAGCGAGGGCCGTGGATACCGCTTGCGCGCGTCGGGTTTGGGTAGGTCCGCCGACGCCGCCGGCGCGGGGGCCGCCAACTGTCCGCGCACGTGATCGATGATTGGTTGCAGCGGTCGCGGCGAAACCACCATCTGGACCGGCACCGCGGTCAGGATGCGCGCCAGCGCATCGATGCCTTCGGTTGGTTTGATGGAGTCGGCGGTCGCACTGCCGCCCCCGCCCGCGGTTGTCGGCTCGCGGCGTATCATACCTTCCATCGCCTTCGCCGGCGGCGTGATCGCCAGCACCAGTTTGCCAATGTGCCGGGCTCCGGCCATCGTCTGAAACGCCTCCGCGACGGCGGTGATCGGGAACACTTCCGTCGGCAGTGGCTGGAACTCTCCGCTGCGGAAATAGCCCATGATTTCGTCGAGCATCTCCCGCACGTAGGCCGGCCGCTGCAACATCACTGGCCCCAGCTCGATCGCAATGAACGACAGGTTGTTCGCAAACGGCCGCAACCCGAGCTGGCTGTTCTGGTAGATGTCGCGTGCGCCGATCTCGATGAAACGGCCGAACTGCTTCAATACTCCCAGGCCCTTGGGAATGAATTCACCCGCCAGCGAATTCAGCACCACGTCAACGCCCTCGCCCTGGGTGGCCGCCATGAGGTCGTCGGCAAACGACAGCGAACGGGAATCGAACACGTGCTCGACACCGAGCGACTTCACGTAGTCCCGCTTCTGCGGGCTGCCCGCGGTGGCATAGATCTCCGCCCCGACGCGTTTCGCGCACTGGATCGCGGCCAGGCCCACTCCGCCCGCGGCGGCATGGATGAGGACGCGTTCGCCCGGCGCGAGCCGGCCCTGCACGTGCAGGGCATAGTGGGCCGTGAGAAACACCAGCGGAATGGTCGCCGCGTCGTCGAAGCTCAGGGTTTCCGCCATCGGCGCCGCGGCATTCGTGGCCAACGTCACAAAACCACTGAAACACTTCGCGCCCATCACGATGACGCGGTCACTCGGCGAAAATTCAGTCACGTCCGGACCCACCCGCACGACCGTGCCGGCACCTTCGCCGCCAAAGCCCTGCGCGAGACCGGCGTCGTGCTCCGACGAAAGCATGCCCAGCGCGCGCAGCACGTCCTTGAAGTTCAGACCCGCCGCATGCATCTGCACCTCGATCTGACCGGCTCCGGGTGCCTGCCGCTCGGAGTCGGCCAGCGCCAGGGTGTCAATCTGACCAAGCGCCGCCATGTTCACCTGGAAATTCTCCGCTCCCGGCAGAAACGGGAAGCGGTCCTCCGATGACAATACGCCCGCACCGGATCCCGCGGCGGCGGCCACGCTGCTCTGCTCCACTTTCTTCAGCAGGTAGTCCTCCATGACCACCAGTTCCCGGCCTGCGGGGTCGCAGATCAGCACGTCGAAATTGGCGGTCGGCTTCCCGCTCATCAGATCGTCGTGCTGCTTGATGTAGGAGCGGATCCGCGCTGGCAGCGGCCCATAGACCCGCACGGTCCCATGCGAGAACGGGATGTAGACACTGCTGGTCTTGAACGGGAAAAACGACGTCAGATCCACCATCCCGGGATGCAGCGGGAAATCCGCGAGGTCCCCCACGTAGGCGTCCGCCAGCCGCTGACCCGTGATGCCCTCGCGCTCCCCGAGCTTCACCCAGTCCGGGGTCATCCACCGCGGGCCCACGCTGAGGTGCGCCGCCTGCGGGATCAGTTGGCCGGGCTGGATCTTGTCGGCGGCGTTGATCTCGATGTGCTCCACTGTGCAACGCGCCTCGATCACGGCGAGGTCATGCGTGCGCTGCTCCTGCTCGGTCCCCGCAGCCAGGTGTCCGCGCGAATGCTCCAGCCATTCACCCGCCGCCCCGGGTACCTCGCTCTTGATCGCAAAGTCGTACCCCTCTCCCTCGCGCGTGAGCACGACATGGAGCTCCCGCGACTGCCCGGGCTCCACCGAGAAGGTGGCGAGGATGAACATTTCGGAGAACGTGTAGGCCGCCGCCGTGATGTGCCGGGCAAACGCCGAACGCGCGATCTCCAGATAGGCGGTGCCCGGGAGCGTGGGTTTGCCGTAGAGTTCGTGATCCGTGATCAACCAGGGCCCTTCGGTGCTGAACGTGCCGACGTAGTGAATCTCATCCCCCGTCTCGCGTACGCGCTGGAAGAGCGGATGATCGATCGGCTTGAACTCATTCGCGGCCCGGTGGGCCTGCGTCGCCTTGGGTCGCGCCACGGTTTCCACCGCCATGCCCACCTCGGCCCAGGCGTCCCAGTTGATCGAAATCGTAGGCGGGCCGCCCGCCTGCGTTGCGGCCGCCGCCATCACGTCGAGACAGGAGTTGGCCCCGCAGTAGTCGACCTGGCCGAAGCCACCGACCACCGCCGCGATCGAGGAGAAGTGCACCACAAAATCCGGTTTCTCCTCCCCCAGCGCCGCCGCCAGCACAAGTGCACCCTTGATCTTGGCGTCGATGACCGCCGCCGCGGTGGACTTCTCCTTCAGCTGCATGACGCCATCACCGGCGACACCCGCCGAGTGCATGACGCCGTCAATCCGTCCAAATCGCTCGCGGGCCGCCGCCACCGCGGCCTGCATCGCGGCAAGGTCCGCCGTGTCCGCCGTGGCGATCATCACTTCTGCTCCACCGGCCTCGAGCTGACGCACGGCCGCGATCCGCCGGCTCACCCGATCCTCCATGCCGTGACCGGCAATCCAAGCCTCCCACTCCTCCTTCGCCGGCAGCGCCGAACGATTGGTGAGTACGAGCCGGGCTTGCACCGTGCGCGCCAGCCAGTCCGCGACCTTCAAACCGATGCCGCCCAGCCCCCCCGTGATCAGATACACTCCCCCCGTCTTCAACAAAGGCACCGTCGCGCCCGGAGCAGTCAGCCGCTGTGCTTCGAACTGCTGCACATACCGCTGCTGCCCTCGCCAGGCCACCACCGGCTCGGTCGGCGTCGCCCCGAGTTCGGCCACCACCGCCGCCGCCACTTCGTGGGCCGCGCCGGCCGCATCCAACGCCACACTGGCGATTTCCGGATACTCCTGGGCCATCACCTTGGCTGGACCGATCACCGTCGCTCGTTCCGGCGAGAGGATCGCTTCGCCGTTCACACTTTGCATGCCTTGCGTGAGCACCGCCAGGCGCAGCGGCGCCGACAGGTTTTCATCCCCCAGCACCTGCGCCAGCTGCAGCAGGCTGAAGAATCCCCGATCCTGCGTGGCTTCGAACGAAGCCAAAACTTCGCCCTCCACCGGATGGTCGCTCCAGGCGTGCACGACGTAGCTCGGGAATCGCTTCTCCCCGCGTAATATCGTCAACAGCGTCGCATAATCATCCCGGCTGGTCGGGTTCACGGCATAGTGCGCGTCGGCCACCAGCGAGAAGGCCGCACCCGTCTCGGCAATCGTCACCCGTCCGCCCTCCGCCTCGATCCGCGTCACCAACGCCTCGCGTCGGGCCCCGGGCTCGGCCAACAGTAGCCAGTCGTTGCCCGCGGCCGCGGTTGCCACCGGCGGCGGCGCTTCGCGCCAGACCGGACAATAAAACCAATCCGCCAAATCCGCCTGCCGCGCGAACGCGGTCGGGGTGGCCGCCCCCTTGCCGCCGCCGGCCGCCGACACGACCGGCTCCACCTTCTTGGGCTGCACCCAGTAGCGTTGACGCTCAAAGGGATAGGTTGGCAGCGCCACCCGCCGCCGCTGCTCCCCGGCGGAAAACGCCGTCCAATCCACTTCCGCCCCCTCAACCCACATTCGACCCAGCGCGCTCAGCACAAACAAGTCGTCGGCGGTCTTCTCCTGCGGGTGCCGCAGCGAGGTGACCGGTGCTCCGGCCGCCCCGATCTCCGGCCGCTGGCGGGTCAGCGTGCTGAGAGTGCGACCGGGGCCGACTTCCAAGCCGATGCGCTGGCCCTCGCCCAGCAGCACCCCCACCCCTTCGGTGAATCGCACCGCGTTGCGCAGATGCTGCGCCCAATACGCTGGATCCATCGCCTGGGCTTCGGTGATCCACGTTCCGGTCAAATTGGACAAGTACGGCAGTCGGGGCGCGGACCGCGTCACCTTGGCCACCTCCGCCGTGAATTCCTCCAGGATCGGATCCATCATGGCGGAGTGAAACGCGTGCGAGGTCTGCAGGCGGCGGGCGCCGACGCCCTGTTCCTTCAAGCGCTCCTCCAACGCCTCAATTGCCGGCGTCGGACCGGAGACCACGCAGGACCCGGGGGCATTGATCGCCGCCACCGAGACCCCCGCGGTGAGCAACGGGCCGACCTCCTCCTCCGTCAGCGTCACCGCCAGCATCGATCCCGCGGGCAGGCTCTGCATCAGACGGCCCCGCACGGCGACCAGCGCCAGCGCATCCTCCAGCGTAAAGACTCCGGCCAGCGTTGCGGCCACGTATTCGCCGATGCTGTGACCGATCATCGCAACGGGCTGCACGCCCCAGCTCATCCAGAGCCGGGCCAGCGCGTATTCGATCACGAACAGCGCCGGCTGGGTGAGCGCCGTCTGCTTTAGTTTCTCGGCCGCCGCCTCGATGTCATCATTCTTCGGATACAGAACGTCGCGCAGATCGAGCCCGAGGTGGGGCCGCAGGACCTCGGCGCAGCGGTCGACCGTCTCCCGAAACACGGGTTCGGTCGCATGCAGCCCGCGTCCCATGTCGACGTATTGCGCGCCCTGCCCCGGGAAAAGGAAGGCGACCTCGCGCTGTTTGCCCCCGCCGCCCGCGCAGCCCAGGCCGGCCCGCTTGTCCTCCAGGGCCGCCACGATCTCCGCCGCGTCCCGACCCACCGCGATCCGGCGGCGCGCGAACTTCTTGCGACCGCGCTGGAGCGTGAACGCCACGTCGGCCAGCGGGACGGCCGGGTTCTGGTTGAGGAAGGTCACCAGCTGGTCCGTGGCGGTGCCGAGCGCGTTCTCCGAACGAGCCGAGACCACCACGAGTTGCGCGGCGCGCGAGGGACCGGACGGATCCAACGCCGGCGGCTCCTCCACCACGGCATGCGCATTCGTGCCCCCGACGCCCAGTGAGCACACCAGGGCGCGACGGGGCGGTCCGTGGCGTTCCCAGTCGCGCAGCTTGGTGTTCACGAAGAAGGGGCTGCTGCCGAAATCGATCTTGGGATTCGGATTCTCGTAGTGCAGGGACGGCGGAATCAGGCCCTCCTTCACCACCATCATCGTCTTCATCAGTCCCGCCACGCCGGCCGCCCGATCGAGGTGGCCGAAATTCGTCTTGGCCGAACCCAGGGCGCAATACTGGTGGCGCTTCGCGCCAGCCGCCGTGAACGCGCGCGTCAGCGCCGTCACCTCGATCGGATCCCCCACCAGGGTCGCCGTGCCATGCGCCTCCACAAAGCCGATCGACTCCGGATCGACCCCCGAGCGCGCGATTGCCGCCGAGATCGATTCGATCTGGCCCTGCACGCTGGGAGCGGTGTAGCCCGCCTTGATCGCTCCGTCGTTGTTGATCGCCGAACCGCGGATCACCGCGTGCACCGTGTCACCGTCGGCCAGAGCCCGATCGAGTCGCTTCAGCACCACCACTCCGACGCCGTTGCCGAACACCGTGCCGCTCGCCTGGGCATCAAACGTCCGGCAGTGCCCATCGCGTGACTTGATGCTGCCTTCCTCGTAGGAGTAGCCCGACACCGACTCGTTGTTGAGTGATACGCCGCCCGCGAGCACCATCTCGCAATCGCCGGCCAGGATGCTCTGGCAGCCCAGGTGCACCGCCACCAGCGAGGTCGAGCAATAGGTCTGCACCGTAACGCTCGGCCCCTTCAGGTTGAGCTTGTAGGAAACGATCGTCGCCAGCGAATCGCGGTCGTTGAACAGCGTCATGGCCGAGATGCCGCCTTGTCCGGCCAGCAGGTCGTCCATCTGCGGCATGAGGTTCGCCATGAAATAATTGCTGAGGTTGGCCCCCATGAAGACGCCGATCCGTCCGTCAAACCGATCCGCATCGTAACCCGCGTCCTCCAGCGCCTGCCATGAGCTCTCCAGCATCAGGCGAATCTGCGGATCCATCACCTCCGCCTCGTGCGGCGTAAAGCCGAAGAAAGCCGGATCAAAGCCCGCCGTGTCACCGACGTGCGGATTTGCCCGCACAAAGGCCGGATTGTCGATCAGGGCCTGCGGAAACCCCGCCTCCCGCAACTCCTCGGCGCTGAAGAAACTGATGGATTCAACGCCATTGCGCAGATTCTGCCAGAATTCCGCCAGCGTGTTCGCGCCGGGATACCGTAACTGCAGGCCCACGATCGCAACATGCTTGGCCGGATCGAGGGAGGGGGCGTCGGATTTACTCATGAAGTAGGGTCGGGGATCGAAAACCAAAGTGGGCTTGGCGATGAGGGCCAAGCCCGGACGCAAGGAAAGCGGATTAAGGAGCGTCGCGCAAGGGCTGGGCGGAGCGCACCAGCGGGGTCAGGCGTCGCGGCGTGGGTTGATCATAAAACGTGGTGACCGCCACCGTCGCTCCGGTAGCCCCACGGATGGCGGCGATCGCCTGCATCGCCGTGAGGGAATCACCACCCAACTCGAAGAAATTGTCGTCAGCCCCCACCCGGTCGAGGCCCAGCAGGGCCGCCCATTGCCCGGCCACCTGCTCCTCCAGCCCCGGCGCCGGCGGGACAAACTCCGTGGTGAGCGCCGGCCGCGGGTAGCGGGGCCGCGATGCGGCGGGGTCGTCACCGGATTTCGCCATTACCGTCACCGCCGCGAAACGTTGCGGCAAGGCGCCGGTGGATACGATCACCTGCGCCCGGTCCGCGGCGAAGGCTCGTTGCAAGGCCGCCCCCCCCTCGGCCGGTGAAATCGCGAACGGATTGCCCTGGGCTTCCTTCACGCCCATGCCCACGTCGCGCCACAGGTCCCAGTTGATCGACGTCGCCCGGATTCCTTGTTTCCGCCACCGCGCCGCCTGCGCATCAAGATAGGCGTTGGCCGCCACGTAATCACTTTGACCGGCGCTGCCGGACCACACCGCCAGCGAGGAGCACAACACCACCCACTCGAGCGTCTCGCCTCGCAGCACCTCCGCCAGCGCCGCCGTGCCGTTTACCTTGGCCGCGAATACCGCGGCCGCTTCCGGCGCCGTCTTGCGGGCCGCGATGGTCTTGCCCGGAACCCCGGCGGCGTGAATCAATCCGGTAACCGCACCCCACCGCGCCTTCGCGGCGTCAAACACGTCCGCCCAGCCCCGCGCCGTGGCAATGTCCGCCGCCACCGGCAACACTTCGGCCCCCTGACCTTGCAGCTTGTCAATCGTCGCCGCCTGACCGGCGCCTCCTCGTCGACTGACCAACAACAATCTGACCCGCGCCGACTTCGCCAGCATCCCGGCCAACGCCAGCCCGATGCCGCCAAAGCCTCCCGTGATCACATAAACACCCCCATCCCGCGCGAGACCCGTTGCGGACGTCGGCACGGGCAATGGTTCAAAATGCGTGACCCAGCGTGAATCGGCGCGCCACGCGGCCAATCTCACGTCATCCGCCCGGACCGCTTCGCGCAACAGGTGCGAGGCGATCGCTTGCGAATCCGCTTCCACGGGGAAATCCACTTGCCGGGTGTTCAGCATCGGCAGCTCCATGGGTAATACCTGCGCCAAACCCGCGGCCAACGCCCCGGCCGGTTCCACCGCATCGGTCCCGAGCACTGCATGCACGGCTCGCGTCGGCAGCAACAGGTCCACGGACTGGCCTGCGCCCGCTTCCATCCACGCCGCCGCCAGACTGATCAGCTGGTTGAATGCTTCCAGTGCGGCCGCTTCGGACCGCACCGCCAGGAAATCGGTCGCAACGATACCCCGCAGCGGTTGTTCGCTCGACTGGGCCCTCCGCAATGTCTCGGCCCATGCCACGCCTGCCGGATGCTCCACTACGGTTGCCCCCGCTTCCGTCAGCTTCGCCGCGAGCGCCGCGCCGACGCCATCCGCATCACCCACGACAATCCAAGCGCCCGCGATCGGCAAAGGCCTTGCCGCCACCGCCTGCTTCCAAACCGGAGCGTAAAACCATTTCTCGAAAGGAGCGCGTTCAAGCGGCCCCTGCGCGGGGTTCCGTTCCTCGGCCCGTTCCGGATCGATCCAGAAACGTTGGTGTTCGAACGGATAGGTGGGCAGCTCCAGCCGCGCCGGCGGCTCCGCACCCCGAAACGCCCGCCAATCCACGGGCGCGCCCGCGATCCACAGCCGGCCCAGCGTGCCGAGCACCGTGGCCGCCTCCGACTTGCGCTCCCGCGCATCGGGTAGCGACGCCCACACGCTGCGGGTATCGCCCGCCGTCATGTTGGGCCGGGCCAGACCCGCCAGAATCCGGCCGGGTCCTACCTCCACAAAGAGGCGGTTGGGCTCCTTGGCCAGCTCGCGCAGACCGTCAGCAAAATACACCGTTTGACGAAGCTGCCGGGCCCAGTAGGCCGGATCCGTCGCCTCGGTCGCCGTGATCCAGCGGCCGGTTACATTCGACAGGAACGGCACCTTGGGCGGGTGCAGTTCCACCTGCTTCATTTCTGCCAGTAACGGCGCCACCACCGGTTCCATCAGGTGCGACTGAAATGCGTGCGAGGTCGGCAGCCGGCGGGCCACCACCCCACGCTCGCGCAGCGTGTCTTCCAGGGCCGCGATCTCGGGGTCTGCGCCCGCGACCACACAGGCTCGCGGCCCGTTCACAATCGCCAGCGAAAGCACGGGCGTGAGGTGCGGCTTCAGCTCGGCCGGGGGCAAGGTGACGGCCAGCATCGCGCCTTCCGGCAGCGCCTGCATCAACCGACCCCGCGCCGCCACGATCCGCACGGCATCCTCCAGCGAAAACACTCCGGCCACACACGCCGCCGTCACTTCCCCGAGACTGTGTCCGAGCAGCGCCGCCGGCTTCACGCCCCACGACTGCCATAGCTGCGCCAACGCGTACTCAACCGCGAAGAGCGCGGGTTGCGCCAGGTCGGTGCGCCGCAGCCTCGCCTCAGCCGCCGCGTTCGCCTCGCCCGGCGGATGCACGACGGCCACCAGCGATTCGCCCAGGAATGGCGCGAACAACGCCATGCAGTGCTCGAAAGCCGCGCGAAACACCGGCTCCGCCTCCGCCAACTCACGGCCCATGTTGACCACCTGGGCCCCCTGACCAGGGAAGAGGAACGCCACTTCCCGCACTCCGGGCTTCACCCTTCCGGTCGCAACGCGCGCCGCATCCCGTTCGCGCAGCGCCGCAACGGCATCGGTCCGGTCGGCCGCCACCACCACCCGGCGATGTTCCAGAGCCCGCCGACCTTCGCGCAGCGTCTGGACCGCAGCAGGGAGGGCTTCGTCGGGCCATTGCTCCAGCCGCTCCGCCAACGCCGTGGTCGCCGCGGCCAGGGCCGTTTCACTGCGGGCCGACAGGGTCAGGACATGGCGTCGCCCCGGCCGCTCACTTGCTGATCGTGCTGCCACCGCCGGCGCTTCCTCCAGGATCACATGGGCGTTCGTACCGCCGACCCCGAACGCGCTGACCCCGGCCCGACGCGGCTTACTATCCGCCGGCACCGGCCAGGCGCGTCGCGTCGCGTTCACCGTGAAAGGGCTGTTCGCAAAATCGATTTTCGGATTCGGGGTCCGGAAATGCAGCGAGGCCGGCAACTCGCGGTGATGCAGCGCCAGCACGGTCTTGATCAGGCCCGCCACCCCCCCGGCCGCATCGAGGTGCCCGATGTTGGATTTGACCGAACCCAGCGCACAGAACCCGCGGCGGTTCGTCGTCTCGCGAAAGGCCTTGGTCAACGCGGCGACTTCGATCGGATCCCCCAGCGGCGTCGCCGTGCCGTGCGCCTCGACATAGCTGATCTCATCCGCCGTCACCCCCGCATTGGCCAGCGCCTCGCTGATCACCTCGGCCTGCCCCGCGATGGCCGGCGCCGTGAACCCCGCCTTCACCGCCCCATCGTTGTTGATCGCCGACCCTTTCAAGACCGCCAGCACCCGGTCGCCCTCACGCTGCGCATCCGCCAGTCGCCGCAGCGCCACCACGCCGACTCCGCTGCCAAAAATGGTCCCCTGCGCCTGGGCGTCGAACGGCCGGCAACGCCCGTCCGGCGAAGTGACACCTTCCTCGTGATAGATGTATCCGGAATCCTGGGGCAGGTTGACCACCACCCCCCCGGCCAGCGCCGCGTCGCATTCGAAATTCAACAGGCTCTGCGCCGCCACATGCACCGCCACCAGCGATCCTGAGCAGGCGGTCTGCAGGGTGAACGCGGGCCCGCCCAGATTGAGTTTGTAGCTCACGCGCGTCGTCAGAAAATCCGCGAAGTTGCCGGTTCCCAGCACTGCGCCGGCCGCGGCCGCCCGCCCGTTGCCGTTCAGGTTGTGCAGCAGATAGGAACTGGTGGCCGCCGCGCCGAAAACCCCGATCAGCCCGTCGAACATCCCGGGCGCGATGCCGGCCCGTTCCAGCGCCTCGTGCGCTACCTCGAGGAACAGCCGGTGCTGCGGATCCATCACCTCCGCCTCCCGCGGCGGGATGCCGAAAAACGCCGCGTCGAATTGATCGACGTCAGCCAGACGGGGACGCGCCTTCACATAGTTGGGATCGGCCAGGTGCGCCTCGCTCACCCCCGCCGCCCGCAACTCATCGTCGGTGAACCGGTGGATCGATTCCACCCCCTCGCGAAGATTGGCCCAGAACGTCTCCACGTTCGGCGCGCCCGGGAAGCGACCGGCCACTGCGGTGATCGCAATGGCGTTCTCGTCGCCCCCGCCACTCATGCGTCACCTCCACCGAGCCGTCGTTGCCGCCGCAATGCCCCACGCCGCAGCGGTGCCGTGAGCCCGGACGCGGGCTCGCTCGCTGCCGGTGCCACCTGGGCCGCCACCTCCCGCACGGTCGGCTTGTCCAGGAAGCCCGCCACGGATAGTTCGATGCCGAATTCCTGATTGATCCGCGCCACGATTTGTACCGCCGCCAGCGAATCACCGCCCGCCTCGAAGAAATTTTGATCCGGCGACGCCGGATCGTTGCCGATCGCCTCGCGCCAGATCGTCGCCAATCGCCGCTCCGCCTCGGCCCGTGAAACCGCCTGCGATTCGACCGGTGGTTTGACCGGAGAGACTTCAGCGGCCGTCGCGCCCACCCTTACCACCCAGGTGCCGGGTTCACGGCGGGTGACCAATCGGCCCAGAATATCGATGGCCACCTCGCCGAGATGGGCTGCCGCGCCGGTCCCACCCCAGGCGATCCCGATCCAACCGCCACCGTCCGCCCGATCCGCGGAACGATCCACCAGGCAGTCGAGAGCCGCGTTCGCGGCCGCATAGGCACCCAAGCCCGGGGCACCTTCCACCGTCACGAGCGATGAGATCGCCACCCGGAAATCCAGCGACCGGTCCGTCGTCAATCGATTCAGCACCCGCCAACCCTCGACCTTGGCCCGCCAAAGCGTCTGCAGCATGGCCGCATCCGTGGACTTCAGTTCCCGCACTGATTCCGATCCGGTCAATCCCGCGGCATGAATCACGCCGTGCAGCGCGCCCCAGCGCGCTTCGACCTCCGCCAGCAGACGCTCCATCGCGACCGCGTCCGCCACGTCCGCCGCGGCGGCCATCACTTCTCCGCCCGTGCGCTCGAGCTCGCGGACAAATTCCTCGGCCCCCGCCCCGCCCTGACGCCCAACGAGCACCAAACGAGCCCGGCATGCCCGCGCCAATTCGCCTGCCAGTATCCTCCCCAGCCGCCCGAATCCGCCGGTGATCAGGTAAACGCCACGCTCACGCCACGGCAGGGTCTTGATCGGCGCAACCGGCACGTCCGTCCACTGCCGGATCCACCGTTTCCCTGCGGTCAGGGCCACCACTGTTTCGTCCGCCGGCGCGGACAATTCACGTCGAGCCGACAACGATCGTTCGGCTGGATCCAGCCCCCCCGCGTCGAGGAATCGTACCTGCGCCGCCGGAGCCTCATGTCGCAGCACCGCCATCAGCCCCAGCACCCCGCCACACGTCGCGTTGTCGGGCTCGTCTGACGCCATGGGCAACACGCCATTCGTCACGACCACCAACGGATCGGCTGACTTCAGCCCCAGCTTCCGCACCGCCTCCATGGCCTCGATCGACGGCATGGCGGTGACGTCCAGCACCACGCCGGGGCCCTCGCCACCCGGGGTTCGGCCCACGCGCCAAGTTGCTCGTTGAAACTGCAACCCCGCCGCCGGCTGCGCAGGCACGGCCGACTCAGCTGGCTGCGCCGCCGGACCCGGTTCCACCCAATAACGGTCCCGGGCAAACGCATAGGTGGGCAGGCGGATGCGATGGCCCGGTGTCCGCGCCGCTTCCGGCCAATGCGTCTGCCGGCCCTCCACCCACTCGCTTATCGCCGCCGGCCCATCGGGTTCGATCGACGATGTCGTCGCCCGCAACGCAGCAATCGCTTCGGCCACCGTCTTTGCCCGCACGATCCGTCGATGCTCAAAACTGCGGCGGCCGGTCTGCAACGTGCAGGCCACATTCGCCAGAACCACCTCGGGGTGCGCTTCCAGCCACGCCGCCAATCGCTCGCAGCTGCGCGTCAACGCCGCGGCCGACCGCGCTGAGATCGGCAGCCAACAGTCCACCCCATCGGGGCTCCCGGGACCTGATCGAGCCGGCGCCTCCTCCAGCACCACATGGGCGTTGGTGCCGCCGATGCCAAACGAGCTGACGCCCGCGCGCCGAGGGCTGTTTCGCCGTGGCCAATCCGTTGTCTCCGCCACCACCGTAAAAGGACTTTCCGGCAACCGGGCCGCAGGGTTCGGTGCCGTGTAATGCACCGTCCCCGGCACCTTGCCCCGCTGCACCGCCAAAGCGGCCTTGATCAGGCCGGCTACCCCCGCCGCGGCATCGAGGTGGCCGATGTTCGACTTGATTGCCCCCAGCAAACAGGGGCCGTCATCCGTCTGCGCTCGTCCAAACACCTTGCTCAGTGCTTCGACCTCAATCGGATCCCCCAATGGAGTCCCGGTGCCGTGCGCTTCGACAAATCCGATCGACGCCGGCGCCACGTCCGCCGCCGCGAGAGCGAGTTCGATCACGTCCGCCTGTCCCTGCACAGCCGGCGCCGTGAAGCCCACCTTCACCGCCCCGTCGTTGTTGACCGCTGCCCCGCGGATCACCGCCACCACCGGATCACCTTCCGCCAGGGCATCCTCGAGCCGCCGCAGGGCGACCACCCCGCAGCCGCTCGCCGGCACCGTGCCGCGCGCCTCGGCGTCGAACGGCCGGCATGTGCCGTCCGGCGAGGCCACCCCGCCCTCGGTAAACCAATAGCCATTCCGATGCGGCACCTTGATCGACACGCCACCGGCCAGCGCCAGATCGCACTGGAAATTCTGCAGGCTTTGACAGGCCAGCTGCACCGCCACCAGCGAAGTGCTGCAGGCCGTCTGCACCGTCACGGCCGGCCCCTTCAGGTCGAGCAGGTAGGACAAGCGCTGCGTCAGCGCATCCTTGTCGTTCGCAATCGCCGCCCCGAACACCCCGACCTGACCCAATAGCTGCGGATTCGAAATCAGGTTGTAGAGCAGATAGGTGTTCAGGCTCGCTCCCCCAAATACCCCGACCGAACCCGCGAACCGTGTCGGATCGATCGCCGCATCCTCCAGCGCCGCCCAGGCACACTCGAAGAAAACCCGGTGCTGGGGATCGAGCACCTCCGCCTCCCGCGGGGTGAGGCCGAAAAACGCCGCATCAAAACAATCGTGACCGGCAATGGACCCCGCCACCCGCACATAACGAGGATCGTCAAGCTCGGCGGCGCTGACTCCCGCGGCCCGGAGCTCCGTCTCGCTCAACGGCGTCAACCCCTCCCGACCCGCACCGAGCATCTCCCACAAAGCCTCCACATTCTCGGCACCCGGGAAACGTCCCGCCAGACCGACGATGGCGATCGCATCCGGCGGCAGCGAGGTGCTCACGAGGCCTCCCTTCGTCCCGCGCGCCGGCGGGCCAGCGCCGCCCGTTGCCGGGCCGCCCGATCGGTAGCCGTTGTGGCCGCGGAAGCCGCCTCGGCCGGTTGCAGAGACTGAGCCAGCGATCGCACCGTGGGATGAGCAAACAGGTCCACCACCGCAATCGGTCGATCCAAGACGGTTTGCAGGCGCTTTTGCACATCGACCAGCAGAAGCGAGTGACCTCCGAGGTCGAAGAAATTATCCGTCACGCCCACCGCCTCGCGGCCCAGCGCGGCCTGCCACACACCGGCGATCGTCACTTCCAAGTCGGATGCCGGAGCCACCCCGGCCGCTTCCGCCGCAGTCCTCGTCTCGATCGGATCGGGCAGCGCCCGCCGATCCACCTTCCCGTTCGGCGTGACCGGCAGGGCGGCCAATCCCACAAAAATCGTCGGCACCATCGCCGCCGGCAGCCGCGTCCGCAGCGCCTCCCGCAGTGCCTGCTCCGCGCACGGCGGCGCCACGAAGGCCACCAGGGTGGGTTCGCCCTGCCAATCCCGCACCTCCACGGTCGCCTCCGTCACCCGCGGCAGCTCCAGCAACGCCGCCTCGATTTCGCCCAGCTCGATGCGCTGGCCGCGAATCTTGACCTGTTGGTCGGCCCGGCCGCGAAACTCCAGCGTTCCATCCTCCCGCCAGCGCGCCAGGTCACCCGTGCGGTAGCACCGGCCCGAGCGTATCAAGGAAGTCGCGACGAAGCGCTCGGCCGTGTGCTCGGGCCGCCCGAAATACTCCCGCGCCAAACTGGGGCCCCCGAGACAGATTTCGCCGATCGCCCCCACCGGCACCGGATCCAGGTTGGCATCACCCAACCACAGTTCCGTGTTGGCAATGGGCCGGCCGATGCTCGGCAGTTCGCCCGATCCCGCCGGGATGATCCCGGAAGTCGCCACCACCGCATGCTCGGTCGGGCCGTAATTGTTGCTCAAGGCGAACGGCAGGCCCGGCGGCGGAGCCTTGCGCAGGCGATCGCCGCCGGCCAGCAGGACCCGCAGGGCCACCTGATCGGGCCAGCTCAAACCCAGCAGCCGCTCGGCCAACGGCGTCGGTGCGAAGCTGACCGTGATGCGTTCGGCGACCAATCGGTCCCGCAGCCGCTCCGGGTCCGCCACCACCTCCGGGGGAAGCACGTGCAGGCAGCCGCCCGCCGCCAGAGTGGGCCAGGTTTCCCAAACCGCGGCATCGAAGGCCACCCCGGCAACCACCGTGGTCCGGTCCTGCGGTGCCAGCGCAAAGGCATGCCGATGCCAGTGGACCAGATTGAGCAGTGCTCGATGCGTCACCGCCACGCCTTTGGGCCGACCCGTCGAGCCAGAGGTAAAAATGACATAAGCCAGCGCGTCGGCCGCCGGCCCTGGCTCGTCATCACCGAGACCGGCAGTGCCGTCCGCCAATTCGCCCGGGGAACAGCGTAGAGCCAGCGGCACTTCGGCCGCCGTGATCACGCACCGCGCCTGCGCATCCTCGGCCATGCCCTGCAGGCGTGCCACCGGATGCGCCGGATCCAGCGGCAGGTAGGCCGCCCCCGCGCGCCAGATGGCCAACTCCGCCACCACCAGCGCGACTGAACGTTCGAGGCAAACTGCGACCACATCACCCGCAACCACGCCCCGCGCCCTTAAGCCGGCGGCCCATCGTCCCGCTCGTGACCACAGTTCGGCATAGGTCAATGCCTCCGTATCGTCGACCACGGCCTTTGCCCCGGGAGTCTCCGCCACGCGTTCCGCCAGCAGCGTCGGCACCGGTTTGGTGGCATCGTAGTCCAACCGCTCCCCGGTGCCCCAGCGCTGGAGCATGCCCCTTTCGTTCTCGTCCGGCGCGACCAAGCGCGCCAGGAGCGCGTCTGGCTCCGTCACGGCCCGTTGCAACACCCGGGACAACAACCGGGCGAACCGCTCCACCCCGCCGCGCTGGAACAGGTCCTCGGCGTAGTCGATCGAGCCGCTCAGCCCCGTCGGTGAGTCCGTCAATGCGATCGTCAGGTCGAATTTCGCGACGACTTCCTCCGGCTCCAGCGGAGTCAGGGTAAGTCCCGGCAGCGCGAGGCCGCCGTCCGGCGCGTTCTCCAGGGAGAAGACCGCCTGCACCAAGGGTGTCGTGCCGAGCTCCCGCTCGGGGTTGAGCGCTTCCACCAGCCTCTCAAAGGGCACGTCCTGATGCGCGAGGGCCGCCTGCACCCGCTGCCGTTTGCGGGCGAGCAGATCATGAAAAGTCCGCGCGGCCGGTAAGTCACTCCGCAGAACCAGGGTATTGACGAAAAACCCAATCAACGGCTCCAGCTCCCCGCGCGTGCGGCCCGCCACCGGCGCCCCCACCGCGAAATCCTGCTGGCCACTCCACGCCCCGAGCGCCACCTCAACCGCCCCCAGCAACGTGGCAAACAACGTCACCCCTTGCGCCCGGGCCAACGTATGCAGCTGATCGCGCAACGCCGCGTCCGTCGCAAACGGCACGCGCTTTCCGCGAAATCCCTGCACCGTCGGCCGCACCCCGTCGGTCGGCAACTCCAACCGCGGCAGGTTGGCCAGTTCGCTCCGCCACCAGGCAAGCGGTTCCTCCAGCCCACCCGCCGCCAGCCGCTCCCGCTGCCAGTGCGCAAAGTCACCAAACTGGATCACCAGGTCCGGCAAACCAT